>Ga0160470_100024_pt1 | contig 277169 bp, 255 predicted proteins | sample HID1973I_E11MG_FD_108214 | JGI IMG/M metagenome (GOLD analysis project Ga0160470, IMG submission 108214) | Enriched mosquito-associated microbial communities from UW Madison campus, WI, USA - HID1973I_E11 MG | ecosystem: Host-associated > Arthropoda: Insects > Digestive system > Unclassified ... | reverse complement strand
GCGCCCGGGCCTTGTCGCCGAATGGTGAGAACCGGCCTTCTCCACTCGGCTGGTCGAACCCCAGCACATTGAGAAAGGCGCGCCGGCAATCGGGCAGCTGCATGTCGGGCAGCCCCTCGTCGCAGCGCGTGAGGTCCGAGAAGCGCGCGACGCAGCGGTGCATCTCCTGCGCGGTGGGGCGGATCGTGGTGATGGCCAACGCAAGTCTCCTTTTACTTATAGTCCCCGGAAGGGAGCGACCATTGCAACACCCCGCGACGACCCCCACAACCAACGGCATGCAATGCCGACATTCACGCCGGGGATGGAGAACTTGCGCATGAGCCGCAATCACATCAGCCTGCTCGTGTGCCTGGACGCACTGCTGAGCGAACGCTCGGTGACCCGCGCCGCGCAGAAGCTGGAGATGAGCCAGCCGGGCATGAGCAACGCGCTGGCGCGCCTGCGCCAGCTGACCGGCGACCCGCTGCTGATCCGCACCCCGCAGGGCTTTCGCCTGACCGAGCGGGCCGAAACGCTGACGGACAAGGTGCGCGCCAGCCTGGCGCTGGTGGATGAGATCTTCGGCAACGAGGCGCCGCTCGATCCGCAGCAGGCGGCCGGCCACGTGTCGATTGCCGCGCCGGATTCGGTCGGCATCGCGGTGATGCCGGCGCTCGCCGGCGCGCTCGCACTGGCCGCGCCGCAGGTACGGCTGGACATCCGGCTGCCCGACGCCGAGCGCCTGCGCGACTGGCTTGTCGAGGGCGAATGCGACATCGCAGTCGGCCACTTCCCGGACCTCGCCTCGGACCTGCGCTGCATGAACCTGTTCACTCAGGGCCTGTCCTGCATCCGCGCCCATTCGCAGGGTCCCGCTGATCCGTTGGCACTGCAGGACTACCTGGATGCCACGCACGTTGTGTTCGGCTCGCCGTTCTCGGCGCGCTCGACCATGGAGACGACCATCGACGAGGCGCTGGGCGCGCTGGGCCACGCGCGCCAGCGCATGGTTCGCGTGGCGTCGCTGCCGCCGATTCCCTACATCGTCGCGCGCAGCACGCACATTGCCACGCTACCCACCTGGATGGCCACCCACTATGCCTCGTTCCTGCCGCTGCAGGTGCAGCCGCTGCCTTTCGAGGTCGCCACCGTGCGCTGCAGCATGGTCTGGCACGACCGGACGCACCGGCTCGGCCTGCAGGCTTTCGTGCGCGAGCAGTTGCGCGAGGTCACGCAGGCGCTGATGCGCGCGGAGCCGGCGCCCGCAGGCTCCCTGCTGCGCAGCGGCATCGGCACCGGCTAGGCTCCATCGAGGCCATGCGATGCAGGGGGCCGGGCCACGCGCCCCCCGCCGCGCACGCATGCCCGGCGCGCCGCTTCAGGCCAGCGCCCGCAACTCCCGCAGCGCCACCGAAAGCATCGCCGCATCCGGCGCCGGCACTGCGCGCAGCTCGGTGACGAGCCGCCCGGCCCGCGCCAGTTCGCGTGCGTGGGCGTCGCGCCAGGTCTGCACCAGCGCCGGGGCGCCGCTGCCGGCGGCGCCGCCGGCCAGGACGGCTCCGGTGGTGGCGCGTTCGAGCCCGGACAGGTCGTCCTGCATGGCGGCCTTGGCCAGCATCTGCCAGTGCTGGTCGCCCGGAAGGGCGCCGATGCGGTCGCGCAGCCACGCGGTGCCCAGGGTGTTGGCCAGATCGAAGTAGACGGCGGCCACCAGCTCGACGGGCGCCTGCGCGCTGCCGGCCAGCTCGGCAATGTCGAGCGTGGCGTTGAGCGAATCGAAGGTCGCCACGCGCTCGGCCAGCTCGCGCGGCACGCCGGCGCCGGTGTAGGCCGCCACGGTCGCCTCGTCGCGCGCGCGCTCGTCGGCGTCTAGCAGTTGCGGCAGCCGCGCCGCCAGCGCCTCGACGTTGGGCTTGAAGTGGGCCACGACGTCGGGAATCGGCTCGGCCAGCCGGGGCGAGCGCAGCAGCCACTTGGTGGCCCGCTCCAGCTGCCGGCTGCAGTCGGTCAGCAACCGTGCCTGCACCGCGTCGTCGACCCGGTTGTCCAGGGCATCGACCGCCTCCCACAGCGCGACCATGCCGAAGATCTCGCGCGCCATGAGGTAGGCGCGAACCACCTCGAACGGACGCGCGCCGGTGGTCTCCACCAGCCGGTGCACGAAGGTGCTGCCGACCCGGTTGAGCGCGCTGTTGGTCACGTGCGTGGCGATGATCTCGCGCCGCAGCGGATGCCGCGACATGTACCCGGCGAAGCGCTCGCGCAGCAGGCTGGGGAAGTAGCGCGACAGTGCGGTGGCCACCCAGGGGTCGTCCGGCAGCGGCGATTCGAGCAGCTCGTCGTACAGCCAGATCTTGCCGTAGGCCAGCAGCACCGCCCGTTCGGGCGTGGTCAGGCCCTGGCCGGCGGCGCGGCGCTCGGCCAGCTGCTCGTCGCCGGGCAGGAACTCGATGGCGCGGTTGAGCCGGCCGGCCTTCTCCAGGAACTGCATGAAGCGTGTCTGCGCGTCCAGCAGCTGCGGCGCGACACGGCCGGTGACCGACAGGATCTGCGTCTGGTAGACGTTGTCGCGCAGCACCAGTTGCGCCACCTCGTCGGTCATCTCCGGCAGGATCGCGTTGCGCTGCTTTTCCGTCAGCTCGCCCTCGGCAATCGGCAGGCCCAGCAGGATCTTGATGTTGACCTCGTGGTCGGAGGTGTCGACGCCGGCCGAGTTGTCGATGGCGTCCGTGTTGATGCGCCCGCCGGCCCGCGCGAACTCGATGCGCCCGAGCTGCGTGCAGCCCAGGTTGCCGCCCTCGCCCAGGACCTGGCAGCGCAGCTCGCGCCCGTTGACGCGAAGGGCGTCGTTGGCCCGGTCGCCCACCTGCGCATGGGTTTCCTCGCTGGCCTTCACGTAGGTGCCGATGCCGCCGTTGTAGAGCAGTTGCACGGGCGCCTTCAGGATGGCGCTGACCAGCGCGGTCGGCGTGAGATGCTCCAGCGCCGCGTCGATGCCCAGTGCCTGTTTGACCTGCGGCGTGAGCGCGATCGACTTGGCGCTGCGCGCGTGGATGCCGCCGCCCTCGGAGATGAGCGATGCGTCGTAGTCGGCCCAGGATGAGCGCGGCAGCCGGAACAGGCGCTCGCGCTCGGCGAAGCTGGCGGCCGCGTCCGGTGTCGGGTCCAGGAAGATGTGCCGGTGGTCGAACGCGGCCACCAGCCGGATGTGGCGCGACAGCAGCATGCCGTTGCCGAACACGTCGCCCGACATGTCTCCGATGCCGGCGACGGTGAAGTCCTGGCTCTGGGTGTCGATGCCCAGCTCGCGGAAATGGCGCTTGACCGACTCCCAGGCGCCGCGCGCGGTGATGCCCATGGCCTTGTGGTCGTAGCCGACCGAGCCGCCGGAGGCGAAGGCGTCGCCCAGCCAGAAGCCGTACTCGGCGCTGATGCCGTTGGCATAGTCGCTGAACGTGGCGGTTCCCTTGTCGGCGGCCACCACCAGGTAGGGGTCGTCCTCGTCGTGCCGGCGCACGTCCGGCGGCGGCACGATGGCGGTGCCGGTGCGGTTGTCGGTGATGTCCAGCAGGCCGCGCAGGTAGTCCTGGTAGCAGGCCACGCCCTCCTTCATCCAGGCCTCGCGGTCGGCCGGCGACGGGGCGCGCTTGAGCACGAACCCGCCCTTGGATCCGACCGGCACGATCACCGTGTTCTTGACCATCTGCGCCTTCACCAGGCCCAGCACCTCGGTGCGGAAGTCTTCCGGCCGGTCCGACCAGCGCAGGCCGCCGCGCGCCACCCGGCCACCGCGCAGGTGCACGCCCTCGAAGCGGGTGGAATACACGAAGATCTCGAACATCGGCCGTGGCTCGGGCAGCTCGGGCACCTGGCGCGAGTCGAACTTGAACGACAGGAAGGCACGGCGGCGGCCCTGCGCATCGCGGCGCCAGAAGTTGGTGCGGGTGGTCGCCATGATCAACGCCAGGTAGTGGCGCAGCACGCGGTCCTCGGACAGGTTGGCCACCTGCTCCAGCGCCGTCTCGATGGCCGCCACCTTGGCCTCGATGTCGCCGGCATCCGCCCCGCCGCCGGCGGCAGGATCGAAGCGCAGGACGAACAAGTCCACCAGCTGCTGCGCAATGGCGGCATTGGCCACGAGCGTGGATTCGATGAACGCCTGCGACAGCGCGAACCCCATCTGCCGCATGTACTTGGCGTAGGCGCGCAGCACCACGATGCGGTGCACCGGAATACGCGCGGCCAGCACCAGGCGGTTGAAATCGTCGTTCTCGACACTGCCGTCGAACACGGCAGCGAAAGCCTCCTCGAACACCGGGCGCAACGCGTCCACGTCGAGCTCCGCCTCGCCCAGGCCGCTGCGCAGGCCGAAGTCGTGCACCCACACCGGCGCCTCGCCCGGCGGGGCGATGCGATGCGGATGCTCGTCCAGCACCTTCATGCCCAGGTGCTCCATCATCGGCAGGCTGGTCGACAGCACCAGCGGTGCGCCGCGCACCAGCAGCTTGAAGCGCAACTCGCCGGGCGGCGCCTCCAGCGGCCGGTACAGGTTCATGCCCAGCGGGCGGGCGTCGTCGAGCTGGTCGATCAGCGCAATGTCGTGCACCGCCGCGCGGGCCGGGAATTCGTCTCGGTAGCCGGGCGGGAAGGCGGCGCCGAAGCGGCGCAGCAGCGCATTGCCGCGCGCCTCGCCCTCGGTCTCGATCAGCGCGCTGCGCAGGTCGTCCACCCAGCGCCGGGCCGCAGCCGCGAGCTGCTGCTCGAGCTCGCGCACGTCGAAATCCGGGATCTGGCCGGGGCGGGTGCGCACGGTGATGTGCACCCGCGCGAGGATCGATTCGGAGAAGTGGACGTCGAAGTCGGCGCCCACGCCGTTGAAGGCCTGCAGCAGCAGGGCCTGCCACTTCTGCCGCAGCTCGGTCGTGTAGTTCTCGCGCGGCGCGTAGATCAGGCAGGAGACGAAGCGCTGGTACGGGTCGCGCCTGACGAACAGCCGGAAGCGCTGCCGATCCTCCAGGTGCAGGATGCCCATGGCGGTGGCCAGCAGCTCGTCCGGCCCGGTCTGGAACAGCTCGTCGCGCGGATAGGTGTCGAGCAGGTGCACCAGCGCCTTGCCCGAATGGCTGCCGCGCGCCAGGCCGGCGCGGGCCAGCACGTCCGCCACCTTCTTGCGCAGAAGCGGAATGTCGGCCGGGCTGGCGCTGTAGGCGGTGGAAGTGAAAAGGCCCAGGAACCGGTGCTCGCCGCAGACCTGCCCGGCGGCGTCGAATCGCTTGATGCCGATGTAGTCGAGGTAGCCCGGCCGATGCACGGTCGAGCGGGAGGTCGACTGGGTGACGATGAGCAGCTGCGGCAGCCGCGCCTGCGCCCGCACCTCGCGCGGCAGCGCGGCGAAGCTCGCGCCGGTCTCGCTGGCCGCCGCGCGCAGGATGCCCAGCGCCGACCCCGCCACCGCGCGCAGCCCGTCCTCGCCGTCGGCAGTGGTGACCAGGTCGTGGCTGCGGTAGCCCAGGAACGTGAAGTGGCCGTCGGCCAGCCAGCGCAGGAAGGCGACGTCCTCGGCCAGCTCGTCGGGCGGCACCGGCAACGCACCGTCCTGCACCCCCGCCACGATCTCCAGCACCTTGTCCTGCATCGCCTGCCAGTCGGACACCGATGCGCGCACGTCGCCGAGCACGCGGCGCAGGTCGGCCTCCAGGGCCTGCAGCTGGGCCGGGTCGGCCACGCGATCGACCTCGACGTGGATGAACGACTCGCCGGCCGCGCCCTGCCCGTCCAGTCCCTCGAGCTGGCCAGAAGCGTCACGCCGCACGGCCAGCAGCGGGTGAATGATCAGGTGCAGCGTCAGGCCGTGGCGGTTGACCTCCATGGTCACCGTGTCGACCAGGAACGGCATGTCGTCGTTGACGATCTCGACAATGGTGTGGGTCGATTGCCAACCGTGCTCGGCCACGCTCGGATTGAAGGCGCGCAGCTTGACCCGGCCCGGCTCGCGCTGGCGCGCGAAGCCCCAGTGCGACAGCGCCGCGCCGTACAGGTCGGCCGGCTCGCGGTCGAGCAGGTCCTCCGGGTCGACGTTGCGGAAATAGCGCTGCGCGAACGCCAGCAGTTGCTGCGCACCGTGCGGGTCGGTGACTTTCGAGCGGATGAGCCGCTCGACCTCGTCCAGCCGCTCGCCGGCGCGTGCCGCGCCTGCCGTTTCGGAAACCTGCATGAATATCCTCCTGATGTTCTTGGATTGACCAGCCCGCAAATCTACGCGGGCCGGATGTCGGCCCGGGGTCAGCGGCGTTCCGGCCGCGGGAACTCCCTGCCGCCGCCACTGTGAGAGCCCCGGCGCAGAAAGGCAAGGGCCGCAGCCGGGGCCCGGACGATTCTGCCGGGCCCGGCGGTCAACCCTCGTCGGTCCAGAAGCACCTGGCACCGGCCAGCCGGGCCAGCGCCTTGCGGCAGTCGCGCGCCTGCAGCGGCGCCTGCGCGGCCAGCCAGCCGACGGCGAACCAGGCGCGCGGATCGGTCTCGGCGCGCTCGCGGTACAAGGCGCACGCCACCAGCCGGTCGTTGAACGTGCCCAGCGCGTCCTGCACGGGCAGCAGGCGCTTGGCATAGCGCGCGACCTTCTTCTCGTCGAACAACGGCGTCACGAACTCGCACAGGTAGCGCAGGCGCTTGGCGCGCTTGCGCACCCGATGCTGAAGCAGCGGCGTCAGCGACTCGAAGCGCCGGCCGTCCCGCACGACCTGGCGGTGCAGTTTCTGCAGGCGCTGGCGCAGCAGTTCGCGCACCGCGTGCGCGTCGGCCGCACCTGCGGCATCCGCGTGCCCGCCCGCATCGGCGGCGCCGCAGTGGCTCAGCAGGGCCAGCAGCGCGGCCTGGAACGCCGGCGCCCGCACGACCGCTGCGGGGGTGGATGCGCCATCGCCTTCGCGGGCCGGCAGCGACGGGTCCATGGCCGGCGCGCCGGCCCCGTCGAGTGCCGGCTGCAACGCCTGCGCCGCCAGCACCCGGTCGCGCCGCGCGCCCAGCAGGCGGAAAGCCTCGGTCAGCGCCGGCTCGACCGCCGCGGTCGGCAGGCTCGCGGGCGCCAGCGGATCGAGTTCGCGCAAGGCGGTGCGCGTGCGCCGGATGCCGACGCGCAACTGGTGCAGCACCTCCTCGTCCTCGTTGCCAGCGGCCACCTCGCTGGCATTGGGCAGCACCTGCGCCAGCACGCTGGCCAGCACGGCGCGCTGAACCGCCGCGCCGGTGATCGGGCCGGCCCTGCTGCCGTCCAGCCGCACCGGCACGGCGCGCGCCGCCAGCGCCAGCGGCCGCCCGGCCTGCAACGCGCGCACGCGTTCGCCCCGCCCGGCCTTGGTCAGGCTGCTCAGCCACAGGCCGTGGCGCGCACGCCAGCGCTGCGCCGCCGCCACCAGGCCGTCGAACGGGCCCTGGAGCAGTTCCAGCTCGAGTTCGCACACCGGGGAGGATCGCCGTGGCCCGGCCGCGCTTTCCGGCGCATAGACCTCGCCGGTGTCGAGCGCCAGCTCGATGGCGGCGCCGCCGACGCGGGTGCGCCGCGCCAGGCGCCGGATGTCGGTGCAGAAGGTCTCGACGAGCGGGCCGTCGGCCTTGGCGAGCACGGCCTCCAGCCGATCACCGGCAGGCGTGCCGCGGTGGCGTGCAGGATCGGCGACGGGCGGCTGGCCGGCACGGGCCACGCCCAGGTCCACGTTGTGCTCGAGCCGCACCAGCGGGCCGGCCTCGCCCATCGCCTTGAGCGTCTGCACCCAGCGCCGCCCCTCCTTGCGCAGGCGCAACGCCACATGATGCGCGCCCAGGTCGCCGGCGGCGGTGTCGAAATAGCGTGCGACCAGGTGCGTGCGCGTGGCAGTGGCCGTGCGCAGCTCCTTCTCGAGCGCGGGCAGGCGCTTGGGCGGGATGTCGAACTTGAACTCGATTTCCTTCATGGCGCGCACGTCGATGTCGCAACCGGGCAGTCGGTGCCCGCAGAGCGATGTTGCCATGCCGGCAGAATCCGTCCATGCATGCCAAGGTGCTCCGCTACTTCGCCGAAGTCGTCCGCGCGGGATCGATCCGCAAGGCGGCCGCGCAGCTGCACGTCGTGCCGACGGCGGTCAACCGCCAGATTCTCAACCTCGAGGAGGAGCTGGGCGCGCCCCTTTTCGAGCGCGTGCGCGGCACGCTACGGCTCACGCCGGTGGGCGAGATCGTGCTCGAGCACGCGCGCGCCACGCTGCGCGAGTTCGACGGTGTGCGCGAGCGCATCGCCGCGGTGCAGGGCCTGCGCCAGGGCGACGTGACGCTGGCCACCACGCCGGGCATGACCGAGGCCTTCCTGCCCGGGCTGGTGCACGGCTTCCACGCGGGGCATCCGGGCATCCGGCTGCGCCTGCTGGACTATCCCGTGCCCGAGGTGCTGCGCAGCGTGCATGCCGGCGACAGCGACCTGGGCCTGGCCTACGACGTGCCAGACAGCGCCGGCTTCCGCGTGCTGTTCACCAGCGAGTGGCCGATCGGCGCGGTGGTGCCGCCGGGGCATCCGCTCGCCCGCCAGGCCACCGCCCTGCTGTCGGACTGCGTGGGCCATCCGCTGATCCTGCCGACCGCCGACCTGTCGCTGCGGCCGCTGCTGGACGGCGCGTTCGCGCGCAGCGCCATCCGCGTGACGCCGGTCGTCGAGAGCACGTCCACCGCGCTGATCCGGCAACTGGTGATGCGCGGCGCCGGCATCAGCCTGCTCAACGCGCTGGACATCGCCGGGGAGCGGCGCGCCGGCCACCTGGTGTTCGTGCCCTTGCGCGACACGCACCCGCGCCCGCAGACCTTGCGCCTGGTCTGCCGCCCGGGCCTCGACGTCAATCCCGCGGCGGAGTTGCTGGCCAGGCATCTGATGGCCGGACTGGAGGACCTGATGGCAAGCCATCGGCCGGCGCCGTCCGCGTAGCACGCCGTTGCGGGCACGATGCAGACGCCGGCATGGCCGTGTCCGGTCCGACCCGCTTCAGGGCGCGCTTTTGCGCGCCGCCGCGAAGAGTCTGGTGCGAATCAGCTGCAGCGCCTGGCCCTGCCTTTGCGCATCCGCCGAAACGCTCGACGTCGTCGCCACCACCATGTCCAGCCGCGGGTAGACCCAGACGAACTGCCCGCTATACCCGCTGGCCATGAAGGTCTGCCGCTGCGCCCCGGACGGCACGACCCACCACATGAACCCGTACGGCAGCGAGCCCGGCGGACCGCCCGCATTTCGGGCGGTGGTGGCTTCGGCAACGAAGGCCGGCGCCAGCAGTTGCCGGTCGCCCCAGCGCCCGTTCTGGAGGAACAGCTGGCCGAGCCTGGCCATGTCCTCGGTACGCATGTGCAACCCCTGCCGGTACGACGGCTCGGCCATTCCGAGCGGCGCGACCAGGCGCTGGCGGGCATAGTCGGCCAGCGGCATGCCCGTCGTGCGCTCGAGAATCGCGGCCAGGATGACCGGGATGGTGTTGTCGTACGCGAAGGTCTGCCCGGGTGCGCTCGACATCGGCCGCGCCCAACCTTCTCGCGCGCGCAGGGCGGGGGCGGTCCCGGCCGGGTCGTCGACCTGGAAGCCCGCGGTCATCGTCAGCAGGTGGCGCAGCGTAATCTCGCGCGAACGCGGGTCGGCGTTCAATGGCGCCAGTTCCGGCAGGAGGTCGACGACCCGCTGGTCCAGGCTCTGGAGATGGCCCTGCTGCAACGCCGCGCCCACGAGCGCCGACGCTGCGCTCTTGGCCACTGAGTGGACCGCCCGCAAGGCCTCGGGCGTGCCGTCGCGGTAGTACCGGAACGCGATGCGCCCGCCCAGGGCCACGAATACGCTCTGCACTTGCGGGAAGCTCTCGCCGATCACTTGCTCCATGCCCTCGAACGCCGCCGCGTCCGACGCCTGCTCCTGCGCTGTCGGGGATCGCCACTGGGCCAACGAAGCCACGGGAAGCAGCGACAGGAAGACCAACAGCCTGGCATGCCTGCCGGGCCTGGATGATGTTGCTGGCGTCATGGGCGCATCAGGTTTCATGTTGGCCGCCGCGAATGGTCGGCGGACGTCGTCCGGCCGGACCGCCTGGAGGATACTGTGGGCCGGAGCATCCATGCGCAGACTTCGCCATCTGACCGGCCGGCATCGAATTCCCTCGACCAACAGGGCACTGGGCCTGCTGCTGGCGTTCAATGCCGGCGCGGTCAACGCCGGCGGCTTCCTGGTGCTGCACATGTACACGTCGCACATGACCGGGTTCGCCTCGCAGCTGGCGGACGGCCTGGTCCTGGCCAATGCCACGCTGGCGCTCAACGCCATGGGCGCGATCCTGGCTTTCATTGCCGGCGCCGCGGTGTGCGCCATCCTGGTGAACTGGGGCCGCCAGCGGCGCCTGCACAGCGTCTATGCGCTGCCGCTGATGCTCGAGGCGCTGCTGATGCTGCCGTTCGGCCTGATGGGCGCCGTCACGCTCACCTGGAGCACGCCGTTCGCGGTGCCGCTGACGGTGCTGCTGCTGTCGTTCATCATGGGCTTGCAGAACGCCGTGGGCTCGAAGACGTCCGGCGGGAGCACGCGCACGACCCACATGACCGGCAACATCACCGACCTTGGCATGGAACTGGGCAAGGTGATCTTCCTCAAGCGCAGCGGCAGCACGCCGACGTCCAAGGTCCGGCACGACTGGCTCCGCATGAGGATCTCCGCGGGGCTGGTGGGCATGTTCATCCTCGGCGGGATGGTGGGCGCGCTCGGCTTCAAGTACGCCGGGTTTGTCTGTGTGGTGCCGCTGGCGGCGCTGCTCCTGGCGATCTCGGTGCCGCCGTTCATCCGCGACGGCCCGCGCGTCAAGCTGATGCTCGCCCACCTGGGCAAGTAGACGAGCGCCGCTACAGGCCGACCCAGCGAGACAGCCGCTCGGCGAGCACTTTGACGCGCGCCGGCTCCCTGCGCGCGCGCTGGTCGGCCACCCATGCCAGCACCTGTGCGACGCGCTCGGCGCCTTCGTCGCCGCGCCGGGCCTGGTCATGCCACTGGGCACTCAGCTCTCGCAACTGGCGGCTGGTCAGGCGCCTCAGGGGCGGCCCATCGGGCAGCGGCAGTTCTTCGGCGAAGCTGCCCTTGGGCCGGGTGAAACCGGCCGGGACGGACGGATTGCGGCGAAGACCGTGGGCCGGCGGCGACTGGAGTGCGGGCGTCTGCATAACCCTATTTTCTTACTCCGATCCGGCCCGGGACACCGCCAATAGGAACTAGGCCTAAAGCCATGGCGGGCCCCGGCCCGCCCCTCCACGCGTCCACTTTTCGTGCACACCGCAGGCGAAATTCTGACCTCGCCGGCCGGTCGACCGCCCACCTAGACTGCCGGCGCGCGGCGTGCACTTGGCAGTGCCACGGCGCGACCGAAGCAAACCACGAGACAACACCCTTCCAGGGCGGAACAACCATGACTGCTCCTCACGATTCTTCTTCCACGACGACGGCCGAGGCGGTCGACCAGAAGCTGCCGCTGCCGCGCTGCGCCGCGCTCGGCCTTCAGCACGTGCTGGTGATGTATGCCGGCACGGTGGCGGTGCCGCTGATCGTGGGCGGCGCGCTGGGCCTGTCCAAGGCCGACATCGCCTTCCTGATCAACGCCGACCTGCTGGCCGCCGGCATCGTCACGCTGATCCAGGCGCTGGGGCTTTGGCGCTTCGGCATCCGCATGCCGGTGATGATGGGCGTAACCTTCGCCGCCGTCGGTCCGATGATCGCCATCGGCGCCGATCCTTCGCTCGGGCTGACCGCCATCTACGGCGCGACCATCGTGGCGGGGGTGTTCGGCATGCTGGTGGCGCCGCTCATGGGGCGCCTGCTGGGCGTCTTCCCGCCGCTGGTCACGGGCACGGTCATCACGCTGATCGGCGTCTCGCTGATGGGCGTGGCCATCAACTGGGCCGGCGGCGGCCAGCCGTCGAGCATGCAGATGGTCGACGGCGTGCAGCACGCCGTCTTCAACGCCGACTACGGCGACCCGGCCAAGCTGGCCATCGCGGCGCTGGTGCTGCTGGTGATCATCGGCATCAGCCGCTTCGGCCGGGGACTGGTCAGCAACATCGCCGTGCTGCTGGGCATCGTGGTGGGCGTGGCGGTTTCGCTGGCGCTCGGCCGGATGCACTTCGACGGGCTGGCCGAGGCGCCCTGGCTGTCGGTGACGACGCCGTTCCACTTCGGGCTGCCCCGCTTCGAGTTGCCGGCCATCGTGTCGATGTGCATCGTCATGCTGATCACGCTGGTGGAATCGACGGGCATGTTCCTGGCGCTGGGCGCCATCACCGGGCGCCGGATGACGCCGGACCTGCTCACGCGCGGCCTGCGCGCCGACGGCCTGGGCACGGTGATCGGCGGCGTGTTCAACACCTTTCCCTACACCAGCTTCTCGCAGAACGTGGGCCTGGTCACGCTGACCGGCGTGCGCTCGCGCTACGTGGCGGCAGCGGGCGGGCTGATCCTGATCCTGCTGGCGCTGGTGCCGAAGCTGGCGCACGTGGTGGCCAGCGTGCCGCCGTACGTGCTGGGCGGCGCCGGCATCGTCATGTTCGGCATGGTGGCCGCCACGGGAATCCGCATTCTGGGTAGCATCGACTACGGGGCCAACCGACATGCGCTGTACGTGATCGCCATTTCCATCGGCCTGGGGCTCATCCCCACGCTGTCGCCCACCCTGTTCCAGCACCTGCCGGCCTGGACCCATCCGATCACGCACAGCGGGATCGTGCTGGGTACGGTGGCCGCCGTGGTGCTCAACCTGTTCTACAACGGCGTGTTGTCGCGCGAGCGGGCGATGCAGCTCGCAGGCTCGAGCACGCATTCGGCCGAATGAGGATCCGCATTACATGACACCATCTTCCACACCCTCCCCGGGCAACGCGGACGCCGGCGACGGCCGCCTGCTGATCCTGCGCCACGCCGAGGTGCTGGTCACCATGGACGCGGCAAGGCGCGAGATCCGCGATGGCGCGGTGGTCGCCAGGGGGCCCGCCGTCGAATGGGCCGGCCCCACGAGCGAGCTTCCGGCCCCCTACCTGGACGCGCTGGAGGACGGCCGCGCCGAAGCGATCGACCTGCAAGGCCACGTGCTGATGCCCGGGCTGGTCAACACGCACCACCACATGTACCAGAGCCTGACGCGCGTGGTGCCCGAGGCGCAGGACGCCGAACTGTTCGGCTGGCTGACCAACCTCTACCTGCTCTGGGCGCGGCTGACGCCGGAGATGATCCGCGTGTCCACCGGGACCGCGATGGCCGAGCTGATGCTCTCGGGCTGCACCACCACGAGCGACCACCTGTACCTGTTCCCCAATGGCAGTCGGCTGGACGACTCCATCGAGGCCGCCGCCGCCATGGGCATGCGCTTCCACGCGGCGCGCGGGAGCATGAGCGTCGGGCGCAGCGCGGGCGGCCTGCCGCCGGACGAGGTGGTCGAGCGCGAAGCCGACATCCTGGCCGACAGCGAGCGCCTGATCGCGCGCTGGCACAACCCGGGCCGCTTCGCCATGCAGCGCGTGGTGGTGGCGCCGTGCTCGCCGTTCTCGGTCTCGCGCGAGCTGATGCGCGAATCGGCCGTGCTGGCGCGCGACAAGGGCGTGTCGCTGCACACGCACCTGGCCGAGAACGACAACGACATCGCCTATTCGCGCGAGAAGTTCGGCATGACGCCAGCCGAGTACGCGCAAGACCTCGGCTGGGTCGGCCATGACGTGTGGCATGCCCACTGCGTCAAGCTGGACGAGGCCGGCATCGCCCTGTTCGGCCGCACCGGCACCGGCGTGGCCCATTGCCCGTGCAGCAACATGCGCCTGGCCTCGGGCATTGCGCCGGTCGGCGCCATGCGGCGCGCCGGCGTGCCGGTCGGCCTGGGCGTGGACGGCAGCGCCAGCAACGACGGCGCGCACATGCTGGGCGAGGCGCGCCAGGCCATGCTGCTGGCCCGGGTCGGCCACGGCCCGGCCGCGATGACCGCGCGCGAGGCGCTGGAGATCGCGACGCTGGGCGGCGCCAGGGTGCTCGGCCGCGACGACATCGGCGCGCTGGCACCCGGCATGGCGGCCGACATGGTCGCGTTCGACCTGCGCGGCGTCAGCCATGCCGGTGCCTGGCACGACCCGGTGGCCGCGCTCGTGTTCTGCCAGCCGGGCAATGCGGCGCTGTCGGTGATCAACGGCCGGGTCCGGGTGCGCAGCGGCGAACTGGTCGACACCGAGCTGGCGCCGCTGCTGCAACGCCACCGCGACCTGGCGCGACAGTTGTACGACGCGGCGCGGCATCCGCACACGGCCGGGCAGGCCTGAGCGACGCGGCGCGGACGCAGGCAGCGGCTCGAGCGGGCTCGCCAGCATGGGACAGCGTCGACATCGGGAACAAGGCAGGCACCCTGACGCGCGGGCCGACGCCGGTGCGGTGGACGCGTCCACGCCGCGCGGCTCGGCCATCGAGGTATTCCTCGCCTTCCTCAAGCTCGGACTGATCTCGTTCGGCGGCCCTGTCGCTCACCTGGGCTACTTTCGCACGGAGTTCGTCCAGCGCCGGGCCTGGCTGGACGACAAGAGCTATTCGGACCTGGTGGCGCTCTGCCAGTTTCTGCCGGGCCCCGCGAGCAGCCAGGTCGGCATTGCACTCGGGCTTGGGCGCGCAGGCTGGCCGGGCGGACTTTGCGCGTGGGCGGGCTTCACGCTTCCGTCTGCCATCGCGCTCGTCCTGTTCGGGCTCGGCGTCAGCCGATGGGATGCCCTGGCGCAGTCCGGTGCGGTCCACGGGCTGAAGGTCGCAGCCGTCGCCATCGTCGCCCAGGCGGTCTGGGGCATGGGCAGGACGCTGTGTCCCGATCGCTTGCGAGCGGGCATCGCCATCGTCGCGGCGTTGCTGGTGCTTGCCGTCCCATCGGCAATGGGGCAGGTCGGCGCCATCGTCGCAGGTGCGATCGCAGGACGTTGCGCCGTGGATGCGGGACGCGTTCCCAGCACCGAATACCGCGACCGCGGCGTGCGCAAGAGCATGGGCGCCGCCCTGCTGCTGCTGTTCGCCTTGTTGCTGGTCGTGCTGCCGGTGCTGGCGGCCGCGACCCGTTCGCCGGCGCTTGCCGTCATCGCCTCCTTCTATCAGTCGGGCGCGCTGGTGTTCGGCGGGGGGCATGTGGTGCTGCCGCTTCTGCAGGCGAGCGTGGTCCCCGGCGGATTGGTGACCAACGACGCCTTCCTCGCCGGATACGGCGCCGCGCAAGCCGTGCCCGGCCCGTTGTTCACCTTCGCGGCATACCTCGGCACGGTCATGAACGGTGCGCTCGGAGGATGGGAGGGCGGCCTGGCTCTTCTGGTGGCGATCTTCGTGCCTGGCTTCCTGGTGGTCGCCGGTGCATTGCCCTTCTGGGAATCCCTGCGCCGGCGCGACGGCATCCGGCGCGCAATGGCCGGCATCAATGCTGCTGTCGTCGGCGTCCTGGCGGCGGCGCTGTACGACCCCGTCTGGACAAGCGCGATCCATTCGCGCGCCGACTTCGGCGTGGCGCTCGGCGCGTTCGGCCTGCTGGTGGTCGGGCGACGCTCGCCCGTTCTGGTCGTGGCGCTGTCGGCCACGGCGGGTTGGCTGCTCGCACGCTGACGCCCACGATCGACTCCGCCATCGCACCCATCACGCATGGGCCAACCGCTCGCAGGCGATGGCCCGCATCGCGTTCATCCTGGTGGATGCGCAGGCGGGCGGCTGAGCGCGAAGGCGCTCAATCCTCCAGCGGAAAGCGCTTGACCAGCGCACCGAGGCGTGCATCGTCCTGGCGGATCATCTCGGCGAACGCGGCCGGGCTGGTGAAGGCCGGCTCGGCACCGGCAACAGCCAGCGCCTCGCGCACGTGCGGGTCCTTGCCCGCCTCGCGGGTCGCGTCGGCGATGGCCTGGGCGACGCGCGCCGGCGTTCCCTTGGGCGCGAACATGCCGTACCAGGTCACCGAGTAGGAATCGGGCCAGCCGGCCTCCATGCTGGTCGGCACGTCGGGCAGCGCCTGCGCGCGCTCGTTCCCGTTGGTCACCAGGATGCGCAGGCGGCCGGTCTTGTGCAGGGGCATGGCCGCGGTGATGCCGGTGAAGGCCATGGTGAGGTTGCCCGACACCAGGTCGCCGACGATGGGCGATGTGCCCTTGTAGTTCACCACCGCCATGTCGTGCAACTGGTAGTCGGCCGCGAACTTCTGGGCACGCACCTTGGAGCTGTTCTCGCCGCTGCCCACGTTGCACGGTTTGCTGCGGCAGTACGCCACCAGCTCGGGCAACGTCTTGAAAGGCAAGGTGCCGGTCATCACCAGCGCGGTGGGCGAAGTCGCCACCGCGGTCACCGGCGCGAGCTGGCCGACCGGGTCGATGCCCTTGAGGCTGCGCTGGTACTTCATCAGCAGGACCGACGGCACCTGGAACAGCAGCGTGTAGCCGTCGGGCGCTGCCTCGATCACGCGGCGCGTGCCGATCAGGCCATCGGCGCCGCCCAGGTTCTCGACGACCACCGGCTTGTTCCACAGAACCGACAGTCGGCTCGCCACAGCGCGGGCGGTGGCGTCGGTGCCGCCGCCTGGGTTGTACGGGACGATCAGCGTCACCTGTCGCTCTGGTGTCCATGCGCCCTCGGCATGCGCCGCGGCAGCACCAAGGGTGGCCGCGCCCAGCAGCGCCAGCAGTGCGCGGCGCGTCGCCGCGCGGATCGGGAAAAGGTGTTTTTTCGGATGGGTGATGGTCATGTGCTGGTTCTCTTCGGATTCATGGTTGCGCAATGGCCGCCGCTGCCGCGGGCCACACCCACGGGCGCGCGACCTTGTCGGCGGCCTGCCATGCGTCGATGGCGCCCTGCAGCTTCAACGTGCGGCCGATGTCGTCCAGGCCCTCGAGCAGCGCGGCGCGGCGCAGCGGGTCGACCTCGAAATTCAGCACTGCGCCGCCTGGCGCGGCGATGGCCTGCGCCTGCAGATCCACCGTCCATTGCGCGCCTGGCGCGCATGCGGCGTGCACGACGGCAAGATCGGACGCATCGAGGCGGATCGGCAGCACGCCGCTCTGGAAGCAGTTGGCATGGAAGATGTCGCCAAAGCTCTCTGCCATCACGCAACGGATGCCGCGCGCCAGCAGGGCCCACACGGCACCCTCGCGGGACGAGCCGCAACCGAAGTTGCGCCCGGCCACCAGGATCGGCGCGTCGCGCCAGCATGGCTGGTTGAGCACGAAGGCAGGGTCTTCGCTGCCGTCGGCACGGTAGCGCAGCGCTTCGAACGCCCAAGGCCCGAGTTCTGCACGCTGGAGGCTGGTCAGTCGCTCGATGCGGATGATGAGGTCGGTGTCGACGTTGTCGAGCGCCAGCGGCGCCGCGGCGCCGCGCAGGGTGGAAAAGGGCTGCATGTTCACAGGCTCCGCGGATCGGTGATGACGCCCGCCAGGGCAGCGGCCACGGCGCTGGCCGGGCTGGCCAGATGGGTGCGCGCGCCCGGCCCCTGCCGCCCGACGAAGTTGCGGTTGGACGTGGACACCACGCGTTCGCCCGGCGCCGCCTGCTCGCCGTTGGCGGCCACGCACATGCTGCAGCCGGGCTCGCGCCATTCGAAGCCGGCGGCGGTGAAGATCGCGTCGAGCCCTTCGGCCTGCGCGGCGCGCTTGACGTTCTCCGAGCCCGGCACGACCCATGCGCGCACGTGCGCGGCGACGCGCCGGCCGCGGATCAGCGCGGCCGCCTCGCGCAGGTCCGACAGGCGCGAGTTGGTGCACGACCCGATGAAGACCCGGTTCACCCGCGTGCCTTGCAGGGCAGCGCCGGGTACCAGGCCCATGTAGTCGAGCGCCGCCTGCCAGGCGCCGCGCTGTGCTGCGTCCACGGCGTCGGCCGGGTCCGGTATGCGCCCGTCCACCGCCATCGCGTGCTCCGGGCTCGTGCCCCACGTGAGAGTGGGCGCGACGCGCTGTGCGTCGATGCGCGCCTCGCGGTCGTGACGGGCGCCGTCATCGCCAGGCAGCAGGCGCCAGTGCGCCGCGGCCCGCCCGAAGATCGCCTCGGCGGGTGCGAACGGGCGGCCGCGAAGATACGCCTCTGTCCTGGCGTCGGGTGCCACCAGGCCGATGCGCGCGCCCAGCTCGATGGAGAGGTTGCACAGGGTCATGCGCTGCTCGATGTCCATGCCACGCACGGCTTCGCCCGCGTACTCCACGGCAAAGCCGGTGCCGGCGCTGGCGCCGAGCTGTCCGATCATCGACAAGGCCAGGTCCTTCGCACCGACGCCCGGGCCAGGCAATCCTTCGAACAGGACGCGCAACGTGCGGGGACGGCGCAGCACCAAGGTCTGGCTGGCCAGTGCATGCGTGAGTTCCGACGAACCGACGCCGAACGCAACGGCGCCCAGCGCGCCGTTGGTGCAGGTGTGGCTGTCGCCGCAGATCAGTGTCATGCCCGGCTGCACGATGCCCAGCTCCGGGCCCATCACGTGCACGATGCCCTGCCCCGGCTCGCCCAGGTCGAACAGTCGGATGCCGCTGCGCTGCGTCAGCAGCTTCAGGCCGTCGTACAGGTGCGCCCCCCCGGCGAAAGTGCGGCCGGTGCGGCCGGGTGCGCTGGAGACGGCATGGTCCGGCGTGGCGAAGGCAAGTTCCGGATTGCGCACGGACATGCCGCGCGCGGCCAGTTCGCGCAGGCCCGCGGTGCCGGACAGGTCGTGCAACAGATGCCGGTCGATGTGCAGCAGGTCCCAGCCATCGCCCAGCGGCTGCACCACGTGGGCGTCCCAGATCTTGTCGAACAGGGTGCGCGGGGGCTTCGCGGCGTCGCTATGGTTCATGGCGTTCACTGGGCGTCGTCGAAGCGCGTACGCAAGGCATCCCACTCGTCCGCGCCGAGCCGGCGGAAGCGCTCGGCGACACCTGGCCCCTGCGCCGAACTGGGCGGCTGGCCGGTCGACCTGAGCGTCGACAGCGCCTGCTCGCAGGCCGACGCCGCGGCGCCGATCAGCAGGCTCGGCAGGATGGCCATCCTGTAGCCCATGTCCTGCGCCGCGGCCAGGCTCAGGTCGGGCGTCTTGCCGCCGCGCACGATGTTGAGCAGGCACGGCCCCTCCACCCGGCGCGGGATCGACTCGAGCTCTTCCATCGATTGCGCCGCCTCCACGAACACCATGTCGGCGCCGGCCGCAAGCGCGGCGCGGGCGCGCTCGACCGCCTCGTCGAGGCCGAGCATGGCGCGCGCATCGGTACGGGCGATGACCAGGAAGGCCGGATCGCGCCTGGCCTCGAGCGCGGCGCGGATCTTGGCGACGAACTGGCCGCGCGGGATCACTTCCTTGCCGTCGAGATGCCCGCAGCGCTTGGGCGCGACCTGGTCCTCGATGTGCAGGCCGGCGACGCCGCGCATCTCGTACTCGCGCACGGTGCGCGTCACGTTCAGCTCGTTGCCGTAGCCGGTGTCCGCGTCGGCCACCAGCGGCAGGCTGACCGAGCGCGCCAATACGCCTGCGGCGTCGGCCATCTCGCTCATCGACAGCAGGCCATAGTCGGGAAAGCCACGCGCGGCCGAGGCGCCTGCGCCGGTCATGTAGACGCAGGAAAAGCCGGCGGCCTGGACCATCCTGGCGGTCATGCCGTCATAGGCGCCAGGAGCGACGACGAGGTCGGGGCGCGCAAGCAGCGCGCGAAGTTGCTGGGCGGGTGTCATCTGGTGTGTCCGAGGTTCGAGCGTCAGGGGCGATTTAGTCATGTCATCATAATGCTATGACCTTATGTCATTACTAGGGTATGTCTGGATGACAGGCACAATGCTGGCCGGGCAGCGTCGGCTGACCCGCCAAACGCTCGAACCGATGGACGCCACCAATACCTCCCACGCCTCGCATCTGCGCCGCGAGCCCGGCACCGCCTTGCACCGCCAGCTTTTCATGGTGTTGCGCGACCAGATCGCGCAGGGGGTCTACGCCATCGGCGACCTGATTCCGCCCGAGGACGCGCTGTGCGCGCGCTTCGACGTCTCGCGCATCACGGTGCGCCGCGCCGTGTCCGACCTGGAGCGCCTGGGCCTGGTGGAAAAGCGCCCGGGACGCGGCACCTACGTGCGTGCGGGCACGCGGCCGTCGCGGCCGCGGCCCAGCTTCGGGCTGCTCGAATCACTCGACAAGCAGGCGCGCGAGACCGAGGTGACGGTCTTGAAGGTCGAGACGGCCCCAGCCCCGCCGGCAGTGGCTGAACAACTGGCGCTGAGCGCCGGCACGTCCGCGGTGCACGCGGTGCGGCTGCGGTCGGTGAAGGGCACGCCGATGATGGTGACCGACGCGTGGGTCCCCCGTGAAGTGGGACAGAACGTGACCGAGGCCGAACTGGGCAAGCGCGCGCTGTTCGAGATCCTCATGGGCGAAGGCGTGAAGTTCGGCCGGGTGATCCAGGAGGTGACGGCGGTCGCCGCCGACCCGGTACTCGCGCGCCTGCTACGCGTCGACCTTGGCGCGCCCCTGGTGCAGCTGGTGCGGGTGCTGCACGACCGCCGCAAGCGGCCGGTGCAGTACATCACCATTCATTTCACCGGCGAGCGCAGCCGGGTGTTGATGGATGTGCCGGCCGAGGCGGTCAACACGACCGGCGCCGGGCAGATCGTGCACGACCTGGAGTAGCCGCCCTCCCAGCCCGGACGCGGCCGGCTCAGCCCTCGTCGCCGCCGGCCTCCGCCACCTCGCGCACCACGCAGCGAAAACCGATGTGCGTGGTCGAGGTGTCGACCGGATGCGCATGCCGCGCGGCCGGACGATAGCGGCGGCAGTAGTTGGGCGCACAAAGGTGCGAGCCGCCCTTGAGCACCTTGCGCGGAATCAGGATGTCCGGCATGGCGGGGTCGTAGCTGGCCTTCTCCTGGCCGCCGCGCGGGTTGCTCGGGATGCAGCAGGGCTTGGCGGCGTCGGCCGGGTGCCGCGCGGTCCACCAGTCGTCCGTCCATTCCCACACGTTGCCGATCATGTCGACCAGGCCGTAGCTGTTGGCCGGGTAGCTGCCGACGGGCGAGGTGCGGTCCCAGCCGTCTGGCTTCTGGTTGTGGTTGGGAAACTCGCCGTGCCACGTGTTGGCCATGCGCCGGCCATCGGTCACGAGCTGCTCGCCCCAGACGAACTCCCAGTCGTCGCGCATGTCCGCGCGCGCGGCGAATTCCCACTCGGCCTCGGTCGGCAGCGACTTGCCGGCCCAGCGTGCATAGGCCATGGCGTCGGCATGCGAGACATGGACGACCGGATGCATCTCCTTGCCTTCGATGCTGCTGCCCGGGCCATAGGGATGGCGCCAGTCGGCGTCGCGGATGAACTGCCACCACTGCGTGACGTCGCGCAGGTTGGTCACGCGGTGGCGCGGCGCCACGAACACCATCGAGCTGGGCACCAGCATCTCCGGCAATGCGTTGGGGTAGTCCTTGGGATCGGGCGGCACCTCGGCGGTGGTGACGTGGCCGGTGGCCTCGACGAAGGCGGCGAACTGCTCATTGGTGACCGGCGTCCGGTCCATCATGAAGGCGTCGACCTTCACGCGGTGCGCCGGCGCTTCCTCCGGGTAGTGCCGGTCGGAGCCCATGCGAAAGGTGCCGCCGGGAATGCGGACCATGTCCTGGGTCAGAAGGGAATCGGGGATCGCGTTCAAGGTCTGGGCCATGGCCGGTGCCGACGGGCAAAGAGAGGGGAATGGCCAAGCATCTCAGCTTCACACCGGGTCAGCAAGGCGGCCGGCTCGTGACCGATGCCGCCGCCGGGTCATTCGCCGACCGCGTGGCCAGCCGGCCCTGGCACGCCCCCTGCTTTTACATCGGTGCCCCGCCGGCTGAACACCACCCGTGCCGGGGCCGGCGCTCCCGCGCACGCCGCTCGCCGCCGTTGTAAGGCGGCTGTTTCTTCAGCAATCCGCCCCGTGCCGGGGCAGGGTTTGCACCAGTATGGGCGGCGTTCGGCTGGTCCCATCGAAGGCCGGATGTTGGACCTATCGCCTTGCGGTGCGCACAGCGTATCTTGCGGACACACACGTTATCGGTTCGTCTTGATCGCATCGCAAGGAGAGTAGAAATGACCGTCATCAATCCGGCTCGCCGGCGTCTCGTCACCGCCGCCGCGCTCGCCAGCGCCACGATGGGCTGGCCGCTGATCGGCGAGGCCGCCGAGCCGCAGCGCGGCGGCACGCTGGTGGTGGGCACGACGCAGACGCCGCGCCACCTCAATGGCGCCGTGCAGTCGGGCGCCGCCACGGCGATGCCGTCGAGCCAGTTGTTTGCCAGTCCCCTGCGCTTCGACGACCAATGGAAGCCACACCCCTATCTCGCCGAGAGCTGGAAGCTGGCCGACGATGGCCTGTCGCTCACGCTCAACCTGCGCAAGAACGCGGTGTTCCACGACGGCAAGCCGATCACGTCGGCCGATGTCGCCTTCTCGATCATGGCGATCAAGGCGAACCATCCGTTTCAGACCATGTTCGGCCCGGTGGAGAAGGTGGAGACGCCCGACGAGCACACCGCCGTCATCCGCATGAGCACGCCGCACCCGGCGATCGTGCTGGCCATGTCGCCGGCCCTGTGCCCGATCCTGCCCAAGCATGTCTATGGCGACGGCCAGGACCTCAAGAGCCACCCGCGCAACAGCAAGGACGTGGTCGGCTCGGGGCCGTTCAAGTTCGTCGAGTTCACGCCCGGCCAGCGCATCGTGCTCGACAAGCACGACAAGTTCTTCCTGCAGGGCAAGCCCTATCTCGACAAGGTGGTCTTCAACCTCACGCCGGATGCCTCGTCCCTGGTTCTCGGACTCGAGCGCGGCGACATCCAGATGATTGCCTTCGCGTCGATACCGACGGACCTGCGCCGCATGTCCGACAACCCGAAGATCACGCTCGCGCGCAAGGGCTACGAGGGCATCGGCCCGCTCAACTGGCTGGCCTTCAACCTCGAACGCAAGCCATTGTCCGACCTGAAGGTGCGTCAGGCGATCGCGCACACGATCAACAAGGACTTCATCACCAAGGCGCTGATGGGCGGGTTCGCCACGCCGACCACCGGCCCCATCGTGCCCACCAGCCCGTTCTACTCGGCGGCGGACAACGTCAAGTATCCGTTCGACCTGAAGAAGGCCGCGGCACTGCTGGACGAAGCCGGCCTCAAGCCCGGCGAAGGCGGCGAGCGCCTCAAGCTCACCATCGACTACGTGCCGGGCGCCGACGACCAGCAGAAGACGGTGGCCGAGTACCTGCGGGGCCAGCTCAAGAAGGTGGGCGTGACGCTGGAGGTACGCACCTCGGCCGATTTCCCGTCATGGGCCAAGCGCATGGCCGAGCACGACTTCGACCTGTCCATGGACCTTGTCTGGAACTGGGGCGACCCGACCATCGGGGTGCACCGCACATACCTGTCGAGCAACATCAAGCCGATCGTCTGGACCAACACGCAGTCCTACCGCAACCCCGAGGTCGATGCGCTACTGGCCAAGGCCGGCGCCGCCGTCCACGAGAACGAGCGCAAGGCGCTCTACGCCCAGTTCGAGAAGATCGTCACCACCGAGCTGCCGGTCGACGTGATCAACGTGGTGCCCTATCACACCGCCGCGCTCAAGACGGTCGGGCAGTTGCCCACCACCATCTGGGGGCCGATGTCGCCCTACGACGAAGTGTCCCTGCAGCCCTGAGCCGCGGCGCCAGCAGCCAGCACACCGCAAGCCAAGCAACAGGGCCGCGCCATCATGGGAACCCATCTCCGATTCGTCGCCACGCGCGTGTTCCAGGGCCTGGCCCTGGTGGTCGCCGTCGTCGTTCTCAACTTCGTGCTCGTGCACGCGGCGCCGGGCGATCCGGTCGAGACCATCGCCGGCGCCAGCGGCGGCATGAGCCAGGAACTGAAGGACGAACTGCGCGTGCAGTACGGGCTGGACAAGCCCGTCACCACGCAGCTGGCCGTCTACCTCGGCAAGGTCGCACGGGGCGATCTGGGCCAGTCGTACTACTTCAACCTGCCGGTGTCGGGGCTGATCCTCGAGCGGCTGCCTGCGACCTTGCTGCTGGTGTTCACCGCGGTGCTCGGCGCGTTCGTGGTGGGTACGGCGCTGGGCGTGCTGTCGGCGCGCAAGCCCAACGGACTGCTGTCGCAGTTGATCACCGTTGGCTCGCTGGTGGGCTTCGCGGCGCCGGTGTTCTGGATCGGCATCCTGCTGATGATCCTGTTCGCCTCGGTGCTGCCGTGGTTCCCGGTGTCTGGCATGCGCGCGGCCGACGCGGTGACCGACCGCGGCAGCCTGGCCGACATCCTCGACGTGCTGCACCACCTGGTGCTGCCGGCGCTCACGCTGGGCATCATCTACCTGGCGCAGTACAGCCGGCTGGCGCGCGCCTCCACGCTCGACGTGCTGGGCAGCGACTTCATCCGCACCGCGCGCGCCAAGGGCCTGGCCGAACGCGTGGTGCTCTACAAGCACGCGCTGCGCAACGCGGTGCTGCCCGTGGTGACGGTGCTGGGCCTTCAGTTCGGCAACGTGCTGGCCGGCGCGGTGCTGGTCGAGACCGTGTTCAACTGGCCCGGGCTCGGACGCCTGGCCTTCGACTCGGTGCTGCGCCGCGACTATCCCACCATCCTCGGCGTGCTGCTGCTTTCGGCAGTGGTCGTCGTCATCATGAATCAGGTGACCGACATGGTGTATCGCCTGGTCGACCCCAGGATCCGGACGTCATGAGCGCAGTCCTGCCCCCTTCCGACATGGCTTCCACTCCTACCTCCTCGGCCGTCGCGCCGGTCCGCGCGGCGCCGCGCAGCGAGCATCCGGCACGGCAGGCCGCGCGCATGTTCATGCGCAACCCCTCGGCCATCGCCGGGCTGGTGCTGCTCGCGGGCGTACTGTTCGTCACACTGCTGGGCCCGCTGATCTGGCCGGCCGACCCCTTCGAGATCGTTGCCGCGCCGCTCACGCCGCCCTTCGGCGAAGAGAACATCCTGGGGACCGACTATCTGGGGCGCGACGTGCTGACCACCATCATCCACGGAGGACGCGCCACCTTGCTCGTCGGCGCGGTGGCAGCCCTCCTGTCGGTGCTGATCGGCGTGACCATCGGCGCGCTGTCGGGCTTCTACGGCGGTAAGGTCGACGCCGTGCTCAGCCGTATCGTCGAGTTCTTCCAGGTGCTGCCATCGCTGCTGTTCGCCATGGTGGTGGTCACGCTGTTCCAGCCTTCCCTGCTCACCGTGACGCTGGCCATCGGCATCTCGAGCTGGACGCCCACCGCGCGCCTGGCGCGCGCCGAGTTCCTCAAGCTGCGCGGGCAGGAGTTCGTGCGGGCCGAACGCGCCATAGGCGCGCGCGACGCCCGTATCCTGTGGAAGGTGATGCTGCCCAATGCCTTCCCGCCGCTGATCGTGTCGGCCGCGCTGGCGGTGGGCGTGGCCATCCTGTTCGAGGCCGGGCTGTCGTTCCTCGGACTGGGCGATCCCAACCAGATGACGTGGGGCCTGATGATCGGCTCGAGCCGCCCCTACGTGCTCAGCTGCTGGTGGGCGGTGGCCTTTCCCGGCATCGCGATCTTCGTCACTGTGCTGGCGGTGAGCCTGATCGGCGACGGATTGAACGACGCCCTGAACCCGAAGCTGAGGGAAAGATGATGTCCGACGAGAAGCTGCTGCAGGTGAGCGACCTGCGCGTGGAATTCAAGAGCCGCCAGGGCACGGCCATGGTGCTCAACGGCGTGGATTTCGAGCTGCGCCCCGGCGAGACGCTGTGCGTGGTCGGCGAATCGGGCTGCGGCAAGAGCATGACGGCGCTGGCACTGCTGCGGCTGATTCCCTCGCCCCCCGGACGCATCGCCGGCGGCCGCGTCGCGCTGCGCGGTCGAGACCTGCTGGCCTGCAGCGAAGCCGAGATGCGCGCCGTGCGCGGCAACCGCATCTCGATGATCTTCCAGGAGCCGATGACCTCGCTCAACCCGGTCTACACGGTCGGCGACCAGATCGGCGAGACGCTGCGCCTGCATGCCGGGCTCGACGCGCGAGCGGCCCGGGCGCGCGCGATCGAGATGCTGATGCAGGTCGGCATTCCGGCGCCGGAGAAGCGGGTCGACGAGTTCCCGCACCAGCTGTCGGGCGGAATGCGCCAGCGCGTGATGATCGCCATGGCGCTGGCCTGCCGGCCCGAGATCCTGATCGCCGACGAACCCACCACCGCACTCGACGTGACGGTGCAGGCGCAGATCTTCGACCTGCTGCGCGACCTGCAACGCGAAAATGGCACTGCCATCCTGATGATCACGCACGACATGGGCGCGGTGGCCGAAATGGCCGACCGCGTCATGGTGATGTACGCCGGCCGCGTGATCGAGCAGGGCACGGTGGACGAGGTCCTCTCGGCACCGCGGCACCCCTATACGCAAGGCCTGATCGAGTGCCTGCCCGAACTCGGATCCAGCCGCGACGGCGAGCCCGGCCCGCTGGCCGAGATTCCCGGCGTGGTGCCGTCCATCTGGGAGCTCGGACAGGGCTGCGCGTTCCGCGAGCGCTGCCCGCACGCGCACGCGCGCTGCGCCGCCGAGGTGCCGCCCATGTTCGCCGCCGGCGGCGCGGGCGGTCATGGCGCGGCGTGCTGGCTGCTGGCCGAGCAGGCCGAGGAGGCGATGGCATGAACGCACGCACCCATCCAGACGTCCTGCTGTCGGTGCAGGACCTTCAGGTCCACTTCCCGCGCAAGAGCAGCTGGGGCCGTCCGCCCGAGGTCGTGCGCGCGGTCGATGGCGTCTCGTTCGAGGTGCGCCGTGGCACCGCGCTGGCGGTGGTCGGCGAATCCGGCTCCGGCAAGACCACCACCGCGCTGGCGGTGATGCGCCTGGCGCCGATCACGGGCGGATTGGTCCGGCTGGGCGATACCGAGCTGAGCCGGCTCGAGGGCGAGGCCATGCGGCTGGCGCGGCGGCGCCTGCAGATCGTGTTCCAGGACCCGTTCTCCTCGCTCAATCCACGCCAGCGCGCCGGTGACGCGGTGCGCGCGCCGCTCGACCTGATGAAGGTGGGCACGCCGGCCGAGCGCGAGGCGCGCGTGGCGCAGCTGTTCGCCCAGGTCGGCCTGCGGCCCGAGCAGCGGCACCTGTTCCCGCACCAGTTCTCCGGCGGCCAGCGCCAGCGCATCAACATCGCGCGCGCCCTGGCGACGCAACCCGAGCTGGTGGTCTGCGACGAGCCGGTCTCGGCGCTTGACGTGGCCATTCGCGCGCAGATCCTCAACCTGCTGCGGCAACTGCAGCGCGACCTGGGCCTGACCTACCTGTTCATCTCGCACGACATGGCGGTGGTGGAACACCTGTGCGACGAGATCGCCGTCATGTACCTGGGCCAGATCGTCGAGCGCGCGCCGCGCCAGGCGTTCTTCGCCAGCCCGCTGCATCCGTACAGCGTGGCGCTGATGTCCGCCGTACCCACCGTCGCGGGCGGACGCCGACGCGCCGCCACGCGCATCAAGCTCAGCGGCGACCCACCCAGCCCGATCGCCCCGCCACCGGGCTGCCGGTTCGCCGGCCGCTGCCCCGCCGCCGAGCCCGCGTGCACGCAGGAGATGCCGCCACTGCGCGAGGTGAACCCCGGCCATTGGGTGCGCTGCCGGCGGGTGGAAGTCGTCGATGGCCGGGCGCAGCCCGTGATCCGGTTCGACAACGCATGATGCGTCTGACCACCGCCGCGCGGCAGGCGCGGCGCAAGACCCGGAGGTGAAGTGGCAAGACAAACGACATTGATTCGCGGCGCTCGCGTCTGGACCGGCGTCGGCGACACGCCGGCGCGATCGCTCGACATGCTGGTCGAAGGCGGACGCATCCAGGCGCTCGAGGCACGGCTGCCCACGCCGCCCGGCGCGCAGGTCATCGACGCCGACGGCCTGCTGCTGCTGCCGGCCTTCGTCGACGGCCACGGCCACCTGGACAAGACCCTCTGGGGCCGGCCGTGGCAGCCGCACAGCGCCGGCCCGACCGTGGCCGAGCGCATCGCCAACGAGCGCTCGCTGCTGGCGCGCCTGGACCATTCGCCACAGGCGGGCAGCGAAAGGCTGCTGCGCCACCTCGTCACGCGCGGCACCACCACCGTGCGCAGCCACGTGGACGTCGGGACCGAGGTCGGCCTGTCGCACCTGCACGCCGTGCTGGCCACGCGCGAGCGCTGCGCCGACATCGCCACGCTGCAACTGGTGGCGTTCCCGCAGGGCGGCGTCGGCCCTGGCGCCGGCACGCTCGACCTGCTGGACAACGCCGTGCTCGAAGGCGCCGAGGCCATCGGCGGGGTCGATCCGGCAACCATCGACGGCCATCCCACCGCGCAGCTGGACGGCGTGTTCGCGATCGCCTCGCGGCGCGGCTGCGCGCTCGACCTGCATCTGCACGAACTGGGCGAGACCGGCCTGGCCGCCGTGGACGCGATCATCGAGCGCACCCTGTCGCTCGGCCTGGCCGGCCGGGTCGTGATCAGCCATGCCTTCTGCCTGGGCGAACTGGCGCCGGACCGGCTCGACCCGTTGCTCGCGCGCCTGGCCAAGGCCGACATCGCCATCATGAGTCACGGCCCCGGTGGTGGATGGCCGCGCCCGCCCGTGCGGCGACTGGCCGAGCACGGCGTGCGCGTTTTCTGCGGCTCCGACGGCGTACGCGACGCCTGGTCGCCGCTGAACACCGGCGACATGCTCGAGCGCGCCTATCTCGTGGCCTACGTCAACGGCCTGCGGGACGACGCCGGCCTCGAACTCGCGCTGCAGATGGCCACCTCGCGCGCGGCCGACGTGCTGGGCATCGAGGCCGGCACGCTGGAGGCCGGCGCACCCGCCGACATCGTCGCGGTGCAGGCCGAGACCGCCGCCGAGGCCGTCGCCGCGCACCCGCCGCGCTGCTGGGTGATGCGGCGCGGCCAGATCATCGCCCGCGATGGCCACGCCGCCGCGGCCCCGCAAACCTGAGCTTCAACCCTGGAACCCACGCTGCATGTCGACCATCGTCTATCCCGCCCGCAAGATCCTCACCATGAACCCGGCCAGCCCCGTGGCCACGCACATCGCCGTGCGCGACGGCCGCATCCTGGCCGTGGGCGGCCCGGACCACATGAAGGCCTGGGGCGCCTGCGAAGTCGACGACCGCTTCGCCGACATGGTGCTCATGCCCGGCCTGATCGAGGGCCACTGCCACCTGAAGGAAGGCGGCCTGTGGGACATGCCCTATCTGGGCTACTTCGACCGGCGCGGGCCGGACGGCCGCACCTGGCCGGGCCTGGCGAGCATGGACGCGGTGGTCGAGCGCCTGGCGCAGATCGATGCCCAGATGCGCGACGCCGGCGCGCCGGACGACAAGCCCCTCATCGCCTGGGGCTTCGACCCCATCTACTTCGACAACGAGCGCATGACGGTGCAGCACCTCGACCGCGCCAGCCGCACCCGCCGGATCGTCATCGCCCATGCCAACGGCCACCTGATGAACGTCAACACCGCCATGCTGCGGGACGCGGGCATCAGCAGCGAGACGGAAGTCGAGGGCGTGATGAAATTCGGCAACGGCGAGCCCAACGGCGAACTGCAGGAGCCGGCCGCGATGTTCCTGGTGGTCAAGCGCGTGGGCAATGCCGGCCTGCTCGCGCCGATGGACGACAACGGCATGCGCAACTTCGCCGCCATGGCCACCATGACCGGCGTGACCAGTGCCACCGACCTGGTGAACCGCCTGACCGACGCCGACGTCGACGTCCTGCGCCGCAACACCGGCGCGGAAGACTACTCGGTGCGACTGCTGCCGGCCTTCCAGGCCTTCCACGGCACGCACGGCGCGGCCGAGGGCGCCGAGCACGTGCGCCAGCTGATGCAGGGCAACACAGACCGGCTGCGCTTCGGCCTGGTCAAGATGATGATGGACGGGTCGATCCAGGGCTTCTCGGCGCGCGTGCGCTGGCCCGGCTACGTGAATGGTTCGCCCAACGGCATCTGGGTGACGGCCCCGGCGCAGTACGAGGCCGACTTCGAGACCTACCACCGCGCCGGCCTGACGATCCACACCCACACGAACGGCGACGAGGCGAGCGCGGTGGCGATCGACGCGATCGAGCGCGTTCTTGCGCGCGCCCCGCGGCCCGGCCACCGCCACACGCTGCAGCACGGCCAGATGATCGACGCCCCCATGTTCCGCCGCATGGCAGCGCTCGGCCTGTCGGCCAACCTCTTCCCCAACCATTTCTGGTACTGGGGCGACCAGCACTACGAGGTGACAGTGGGCCCGGACCGGGCCGAACGCATGAACGCCTGCCGCAGCGCGCTGGACGCCGGGGTCAACCTGGCCATCCATTCCGACGCGCCGGTCACGCCGCTGGGCCCCCTGTTCACGGCCTGGTGCGCGGTCAACCGCCTCACGCCCAAGGGGCGCGTGCTCGGCGAGGGTGAACGCATCAGCGTCGCCCAGGCGCTGTACGCCACCACGCGCGGCGCGGCCTGGACGCTGGGGCTGGAGCAGGACACCGGCATCCTCGTCAGCGGCAAGCGCGCCGACCTGTGCGTGATGCGCGACGACCCCACCGAAACCGACCCCGCGAAGCTCAAGGACGTGCGCGTGTGGGGCACCATGCTGTCGGGCCGGGTGTTCAAATCTCTGCTTGCCTGATCAGCCCGCCACTCGAGGAGCCAACGCGATGCAACCCGCCCCACGCATTCCGCTGACCGTGATCGGCGGCTTCCTGGGTGCCGGCAAGACCACGCTGGTCAACCGCCTGCTGGCCGACGCGCGGGGGCGGCGCCTGGCCGTGCTGGTCAACGACTTCGGGGCGGTCAACATCGACGCCGCGCTGGTGGCGCAAAGCGCCGGCGACACCATCGCGCTGACGAACGGCTGCGTGTGCTGCTCGATCGGCGGCGACCTCAGCGCCGCGCTCATCCGCGTGCTGGCGATGCAGCCGGCTTTCGACGGCATCGTGGTCGAGGCCAGCGGCGTGTCCGACCCGGCCCGCATCGCACAGATCGCCCTGGCCGATCCGCAACTCGAGCCCAACGGTACCCTGGTGCTGGTGGACGCCACGGTCGCGGCCGGCCAGTCGCGCGATCCGCTGCTGGGCGAGCAGATGGCCACCCAGGTCAAGGGCGCGGATTTTCTGGTGGTCAACAAGACGGACATCGCCACCGCCGAGGATCTGCGCGCGCTGCGCGACTGGCTGGACTCGGCGGCGCCGGGGGTGCCCCGCTTCGAGACGCATCACGCGGCCGTGCCCGAGGCATTGCTGCGGGCGCCGGCGGCCGCAGCGCCGGCCTGCGGCGCGGACTGCGCGCACGAAACGCACGAGGCCGGCCACGCCCATGTGCATGCGCATGTGCATGCCCATGCGCACGACCACGGCCACACCTTCGAGACCTGGCTCGGGCGCCCTCCGGGCCCGCTCGACGCGGACGTGCTTCGGACAGCGTTGCGCGACATGCCGGCAGGCGTGCTGCGGCTCAAGGGCGTGGTTCGCACCGACGCGCATGGCTGGAGCGAAATCCAGTTCGCCGGCCGGCACGGCAGCCTGCGGCGGGCGCTGGCGCCGCCGCCCGGCGGCCAGGCCTCGCTGGTGGCGATCGGGCTTGCGGGCCGGCTGCCGCGCAACGCGCTCGACGACCTGCTGCGGCGCAGCGCCGGTCACGCGGCTTGCGAGATGCGCTGACGTATCATCTTCCGGCACAAGCGCGCGATGCATACCGCGCGCTGCAACGCCAGCCCCGATTTCCAAAAGAATGAGCCAGCGCCTCAGCGCGGCGATGTGGACGCAGCTCATGCAGCGTTCCAGCCGCCCCAACCTCAGCCTGCAAAGCCAGATCCGCGAGATGATGGTGACGGCCATCCTCGACGGCCAGTTGCCCTCCGGCGTGCCGCTGCCGTCCAGCCGCGACCTGGCCGAACACCTTGGCGTGGCGCGCAACACCGTGGTGCTGGCCTACCAGCAACTGGCCGAAGAGGGCTACCTGATCTCGCGCCAGCGCAGCGGCCATTTCGTGAATCCGGAGATGACGCCGGGCAACGGCGCAGTCCGCCGCGGGCCGGCACCACCGGCACGCCCGCCCGGCCCGGACCGTCCGGTCGACTGGGCCGGCCGCCTGCACCTGGAGCCGGCCGCCCAGCGCAGCATCGTCAAGCCGGCCGACTGGCAGAGCTACCCGTACCCGTTCCTCTACGGCCAGCTCGACGCCTCGCTCTTCCCGATCGCCGATTGGCGCGAGGTGTGCATGAAGTCGCTCGGCGTGCTGGACATCCGCGAGTGGGCGCCCGACCGCATCACCCTCGACGACGACAGCCTGGTGCAGCAGATCCGCACGCGCGTGCTTCCGCGCCGTGGCGTCTGGGCGTCGGCCGACGAACTGATCGTCACGGTCGGCGCGCAGCATGCGCTCTACATGCTGGCCGATCTGCTGATGCGCGAGAACACGCGCGTGGCGATCGAGGATCCGGGCTATCCGGATGCGCGCAACATCTTCGCCAGCCGCAGCTCGCGCGTCGTGCCGCTGGCGGTCGACGCCGACGGCCTGCCGGTGGACGAACGGCTGGCCGGGTTCGACTACGTGTACGCCACCCCCAGCCACCAATGCCCCACGGGCGTGACGATGCCGCTGGCCCGGCGCGAGGCGCTGCTGGCCATGGCGAACGACTCCGACCTGGTCATCATCGAGGACGATTTCGAGAGCGAGAACCGGTTCAATGGCGACCCGATCCCCGCCCTCAAGAGCCTGGACCACAACGATCGGGTGATCTACGTCGGCAGCCTGTCGAAAAGCCTGGCCCCGGGCCTGCGCCTGGGCTATATCGTGGGCGCGCCGCCGCTGATCGCGCAGTTGCGCGCGCTGCGCCGGCTGATGCTGCGCCACCCCACGGCCTTCACCCAGCGCGCCTTCGCGCTGTTCCTGTCGCTGGGCCATCATGACGCGCAACTGCGGCGGCTGGCCATGGCCCAGCGCGAGCGCAGCGCCGTGCTGCTGCAGGCGCTTGCGCAATACGCGCCGGCCTGCCAGGTCACGCCGACCAGCGGCGGCGGGTCGATGTGGGTCCGGCTGCCCGATGGCGTGTCGGCAGTGGAACTGGCCGAGCGCGCCATGGAGCGGGGCGTGCTCATCGAGCCCGGCGACGTGTTCTTCGCCAGCGATACCGCCCCGGGCGGCTACCTGCGGCTGGGCTACCAGGCGATCGAGGCGAGGTCGATCGAGGCGGGGGTCAAGGAACTTGCCGCGGCGCTCGAAGGCTTGATGCCGCGCTCCTAGGCTGCGGCGCGCGCTCGGCGCCGCACGGGCCCGTCGGACCGTTTTGAGGAGCGGCTCAGCCCGCGGTGACGGGCGGCCGATCCTTGCGGAAGGCGTTCTTCACGGCGATCTTGCCGTCTCGGAAAGTGAAGATGTCGACCATGCGGGCCTCGATCCGCGCCCCGTCGGCGGCGCGCGTGCCGCAGAAGGTGGACTCCGAGAAGCCGCGGTCGCCGCTCACCATGTGCACGCCGTCGAGCCAGGCGGCGTCCGGCACGGCCGTCCATGCGGCCTCGAACCCCGCGCGCACCGCCTCGCGGCCGATGAAGCTGCGGCCCAGCATGTCGGGGCCGGCGACGGCATGGAACTCGCAATCGTCGGTCATGAAGCTCATCAGCGCCTCGATGTCATGGCGATTCCAGGCGGCGGCGAAATCGGCCAGGGTCTGTTCGGTGACGGTGCGCGACATGCAATGACTCCTCAGTGATGGAAACAGCCCGCCAGGCAGGCAAAACGGCCCCAGGTTAGTGCACGGCATCCGGATGCGTTGGCGCCAGTTGACGGCATTCGGTTGGACCAGCGGCGGCCCAGCGGCTGGCTCCAGCGAATGCCGTCAACTGGCGCTAACCCGCATCGTGCCCAGTCACTAGTCTGCAAGCAACGACACCGACTCCGTCACTCCCCGGCACCATGGACCTGTCCACACCCAACCCCTCGCTCCTGCGGCCCTACGATCCGCAATACGACCCCCTGGTCGACGCCAACCCCGGCCGCGGCACCGACTATGCGCCGACCTACTGGGTCGCCAGCGCCGGCCGGCCGCCCGCCGACGACGGGCCGATCGACCGCGATGTCGACGCCGATGTCGTGATCGTCGGCTCGGGCTTCACCGGCCTGGCCACGGCCCTGTTCCTGGCACGCGAACACGGCATCCGCGCCACCGTGCTGGAGGCCAACCGCGCGGTGTGGGGCTGCACCAGCCGCAACGGCGGCCAGGGGCAGAACGCCAGCGGCCGCCTGTATCGCTCGCAATGGATCGAGCGCTGGGGCAAGGACGTGGCGCTCAAGCTCGACGCCGAGATCCGCGCCGGCTTCCAGACCTTCAAGGACCTGGTGGCCGAGTTTCCCGAATGCGAGCCGCAGCCCGGCGGCCACCTGTACATCGCGCACCGTGCCAGGAAGGTCGCGTTCCTGGCGCACGAAGCCAAGGTGATGCGCGAGGTGTTCGGCTACGACGCCCAGCTGCTCACGGCCGACGAAGTGCGGCGCCGCTACGTCGACGACGTCGAATCGCACGGCGCGCTGCACGAGCCGGACGGCATCGGCGTGCATCCGCTCAAGCTGGCGTTCGGCTATCTGCGCCGCGCCCGGGAACTCGGGGTGAAGGTCCATCCGGCGAGCCCGGTGACCGGCATGGAAACGCGCGGCGGGGTGCACTACCTCAAGACGCCGGGCGGCACGGTGCGCGCGCGCGCCGTCGGCTTCGCCACCGGCGGCTACACGAGCGATGCGCTGCACCCGAGCCTGGCCTCGAAGATCATGCCGATCCTGTCGAACTCGCTGGTGACGCGCCCGCTGACGGACGACGAACTCGCGGCCACCAACTTCCGCACCACCGAGGTCATCACCGACACCCGCACCTTGCGCTTCTACTACCGGCGCCTGCCGGACAACCGGGTGCAGATCGGCAGCCGCAGCGCCATCACCGGCGCCGACGCGCCGAACCCGCGCCACATGCAGATGCTGGTCGACGGACTGCACCGGAAGTTTCCGGCGCTGCGAGGCATCGGCATCGACCACTCGTGGTGGGGCTGGGTCGACGTCGCGCACGACATGATGCCTCGCGTGACCCAGCCCGATCCGGCCGAGCAGGTGTTCTACGCGCTGGGGTATGGCGGCAACGGGGTGTCGTTCTCGGCGCATGCCGGGCGCCGCATGGCCCAGCGCATCGCCGGCCGCAAGGACGACAGCTTCCAGCTGCCGATCTACAACTCGCCGCTGGAATATCCGAACGTGATGGGGCTGGTGCGCTCACGCGCCTTCGCGCCGTTTCGGCGGATCGGCCAGCGCGGGCTCTATCGCTGGTACTACATGCGCGACGAACGCGCCTGACGGCGCGCAACAACAGCCGGGCCGGCGGTGGTCTCCGGCCCGGTGGCGCATTCGCGCCACCGGCGTCCCATGCCGCCGCACTGCGACGGCCGGGACGCCTGTCGCGTCACAGGTCGAGCTTGGTGACCTTGGTGCCGTCGATGCTGGCATTGGCCATCAGGCCGGCATTGCTCAGCACATAGCCCACCACGGGGCTGCGCATCGTCTGGGTGTCGACGCCCACGTTCGCGCCGGTCTTGAGCAGGGTCACGTTGGCGTCGGCGCCCGCGGTCCAGCCCTTGCTGTTCCTGAACTTGTTCAGCGACTCGTCGTTCATGAACAGGACGAACACGGCCTTGGAATCGGCCCCGGCCAGCAGGCCGACCGCGGCGGCGGCAGTGCTGTAGTAGGCGCTCGTGGCATTGCCCACGCGCAGCGCACCTTCGCCGTACGAGCCGCCGACGCCCAGGCCGGCCGAGATCACCGACGGGAAGACCAGCACGCCCTTGGCCTTGCTGACCATTTCACGCGAGCCGGGCGCCTGGGCGTACAGCTTCGACAGCGCCGCGTCGACGCCCGAATCGATGCTGCGGCGCTTGGCAGCCGGATCGCCGTCCTTGCCCGCGCTGGTCGTCGTGGTGCAAGCCGTGAGCGCCAACAGGGCGGCGGCGCCGAAGGCCATGAATGTTCTCTTGTACATCTTGCTTCTCCTTGGTGAACCTGAGCAGACTGCCGGTGCGGCAGCGGAAGCCATCGTCGTTCAATCCGGACACAATAACAAGCACCTTGCGACAATGATTCGGCGCCATCCTACGCCGGCACGGGAAAGCCGTCGCCCCGCCGCGCCGGGCGCCGGGCCCTGCGCCGCTCAGGCTTCCCGCGCCGGGTCCAGGTTGGCCTCGACCCGCCCCAGCAGCGCCAGCAACTGGGCTTTCTCCGTGGCGTTCAAGCCCGCGGCCGCCAGTTCGGACAGCTTGCGGCGCCGGCGCTGAATCTGCTGCTGCAGCGCCCGTCCCTCTTCGGTGAGCGCCAAACGCAGGTTGCGCCGGTCTTCCGCATCGGGCTGCGCCTGGAGCAGGCCGCGCTCGCGCAAGCCGCCGACCAGCCGGGCCAGCTGCCCCTTGTCGCGTCCGGAGTGCGCGGCCAGGTCGCTTTGCGTGGCGCCCGGATGGCGCGCGAAGAAACCGAGCACCTTGCCGTCCATCGGCGTGGGCGCGCCGGGCAGATGCTCGATCGCGCGATGCTGCAGGCTGCGCACGCGGTGCATGACGGCATGGATGGCTTCGAGGACATCGTCCGAAGGCGCATCGGCCTGATGTTTGACTTTATCAACTGAGTGGGGCATGATGGATGACATTATCAACCATATAGACCCATCTTCATGCCCATGAGGTTTCCCACTTCTTCACCCGCCCTGGCCGCCGCGCCGGCCCAACCAGCCCCCACCGGGCCCGCACCCGTCCGCCGCGTGCAGCGCGTGCGCCACGAACTGCGCCGCCGCGACGTCCAGGTGCTGCGCAGCGAAGCCGTCGGCCCCAACTTCCTGTCGCTGACCTTCGGCGGCGAATCGTTGTCCGACTTCGTGTCCGACTCCTTCGACGACCACGTCAAGTTCATGTTCGATGCCGGCGGCGACGAGATGGTGCGGCGCGACTACACGCCGCGCCGCTTCGATCGGGCGGCGCGCGAGCTCACGCTGGAATTCGCCCTGCACGGCCATGGCGCCGCCAGCGACTGGGCACGACAGGCCGCACCCGGGGCGCCGGCGGTGATCGGCGGGCCGCGTGGCTCGATGATCATCCCGGCCGACTATGACTGGCACCTCCTGGCCGGCGATGCCAGCGCCCTGCCCGCCATTCACCGCCGGCTGGAGGAACTGCCGGCAGGCGCCCGCGCGATCGTCCTGGTGCAGGTGCCGCATGCCGACGACCGGCGCGCGATGCACAGCGCGGCCGACGTCCAGTTGCAATGGGTGCATGACGACGTGGCGTGGCTGCGGGCGCTGGCCGACCTGGAACTGCCCGCCGGCGACGGCTTCGCCTGGTGCGCCGGCGAGGCGCGGCTGATGCCGCAGGCGCGCGAGATCGTGCTGCAGGGCCACGGCATCGCCCGCGAGTCCGCGCGCGTCGCGGCCTACTGGAAGCAAGGCGCGAGCGACTTCCACGAGCGGCTCGAGGGCTGACGCGCGGGCCGCCCGGCTGCGCCGGTGCGGGTCAGGTGCCGCAGAAGGTCTGGTAGCAGGCGGTGACCGAAGGCGCCGCCGGTTCCGCGTAGCGGGCGCGCTCGGCCACTTCGTCGTAGGGCTGCATGAGCGCCGCGAGCAGCCGGTCGAACGGGCCAAGATCGTCGCCATCGCTGGCGGCGGCCAGCGCCTCTTCGACCCGCTCGTTGCGGGGGATGATCCACGGGTTCACACGCCGCATGCGCTCGGCGCGCGACGCGCCATTGCCTGCCGCTGGCGGCAGCGCCGCGTCGTCTCGCGCGCACCGCTCGCGCCAGCGCGCGAGCCACGCCGCCAGCGGCGCGGCATCGGCGAACAGGCTGCGCAACGGGTCTTCGTTTCCGTCCGCCGCATCGGCCAGCCGGCGCCAGGCCAGGGTGAAGTCCATCGACTGCGCCTGCAGCAGCGCCAGCCAGTCACCCACCAGCGCGGGGTCCGCCTCGTCGTCCCCGCCGGCCGCCACCGACGCCAGGCCCAGCTTGGCGCGCTGGCCCTGCAGCAGCGCGGCGGCATACCACGTGGGAAAGGCATCGATCACTTCGGTGACCTGCGCCACCGCCTCCTTCACCGCGGCCTCGTCCTCGGTGTCGCGGGCCAGCAGCGGCAGCAGCGTCTCGCCGAAGCGCGCCAGGTTCCAGCGCGCGATCTGCGGCTGGTTGCCGTAGGCGTAGCGACCGCCGTGATCGATGCTGCTGAACACCGCGGCCGGGTCGTAGCCTTCCATGAAAGCGCACGGGCCGTAGTCGATGGTCTCGCCCGACAACGCCATGTTGTCGGTGTTCATCACGCCATGGATAAAGCCGACGTTCATCCACTGCGCGATCAGCACTGCCTGGCGCCGCGCCACGGCGCGCAGAAGGCCCAGGTAGGGCGCCTGCGATGCGGCCAGTTCCGGATCGTGGCGGGCGATGGTGTAGTCGGCCAGCTGGCGCAGCCGCTCCCACTCGCCGCGCGCCGCGAAGAACTGGAAGGTGCCCACCCGCAGATGGCTGGCCGCCACCCGCGTCAGCACGGCACCCGGCAGGGCCCGCTCGCGCATGACTTGGTCGCCGGTGGCGGCAACCGCCAACGCGCGCGTGGTGGGAATGCCCAGGGCGTGCATGGCCTCGCCGATCAGCACCTCGCGCAGCATCGGGCCCACGGCGGCGCGGCCGTCGCCGCCACGCGAGAACGGCGTGCGGCCCGACCCCTTGAAGGCGATGTCGCGGCGCCGGCCCTGCCGGTCGACCAGTTCGCCGATCAGGAGCGCCCGGCCGTCGCCCAGCTGCGGCGAGAAGCCGCCGAACTGATGTCCAGCGTATGCCTGTGCGATCGGCTGGGCGCCCGGTGGCAGCGCATTGCCGGCGAACAGCGCGGCGCCGGGTTCGCCGCCCAGCGCCGCGACGTCCAGCCCCAGCTCGACCGCCAGCGGCCGGTTCAGGTAGAGCAGCCGCGGGGCCGTGGCCTCGACAGGCTTCCACGGCAGGTAGAAGCCCTGCAGTTCGCGGGCGTAGCTGTTGTCGAAAGAGAAGCCGGCCACCGGGCCGGCAGGGGTGGTGAGCGCGTCCATGCAGGCAGTGTGCCCGCAATCGGACCGGTCGGCAGGCGTGCCGGCGAGCGGCCACGGTGCCGTCGGACCTATTGCCGGTTGATCTATGGCGGACGGGCCATGCGCGCGGCCAGGAAGTCGAGAAAGCAGCGGATACGCGGCACCAGCGCGGTGTTGCGGTAGTACACCGCATGGACCGGTTGCAATTGCACGGCGGTGTCGCGTGCCAGCACCTGCACCAGGGCGCCGCCCTGGCGATCGGCCTGCGTCATGAAGTCCGACAGGCAGGCGATGCCCTGGCCGGCCAGGGCCAGTTGCCGAACCGTCTCGCCGCTCGAGGCCTGGAGCGCCGGCGCAATGGGATAGCTGTCGCCATGCGCCGTGCGCAGCGGCCAATGGTTCAGATTCTCGGGCTGGGTGAAGCCGATCAGGCTGTGCCGGGCCAGGTCCTCCACGCGCCGTGGCCTGCCATGCACCTCCAGGTAGGCCGGCGCCGCAAGCAGGCGCAGCCTGAAGCTGCCCAGCGACCGCGCCCGCAAGGTGGAGTCCCGAAGGCTGCCGATGCGGATGGCCAGGTCGGTGCGCTGCTCGATCAGGTCCACGATGTCGTCGCTGCTGTTGAGCTCCAGCGTGATCTCGGGATACTCGGCCCGGAAAGCCCCGACCAGCGGAACCACGACGTGCAACATGAAGGGCGACGCCGCGTTCACCCGCAATCGCCCAGCGGGCTGCTCGCGACGCGCCGCCATCTGGGCCTCGGCGCCCTCGACCGCCTCGAGAATCGCGCGTGCGTGCTCCAGGAAGAACGCGCCCTCCTCCGTCAGCTCGAGCCGGCGCGTGGTGCGGCGCAGCAAGGTGACGCCAAGCTTGTCCTCCAGGCGGCCCAGTACCCGGCTGACGCCCGACACGGTCTGCCCGAGGTGAGCCGCCGCGCCGGTCATGGAGCCGCATTCGATCACCCGCGTGAAAGCAAGAAGTTCGTCGAGCGTGGTCTTCATTGTTGATTTTTCGTCAACTGTATTGTGCCCAGTTGCGGCTTTGTGGGAAGCAATGGCCGGGCGACACTCGGTGTCATGACTTCATCCACATTCGTTCCTCCGCTTGGCCTGGGCACCTTTCGCCTGACCGGACAGACCGTCATCGATTCGGTGGCCTCCGGCCTCGCGCTGGGCTACCGCGCGATCGACACGGCGCAGATCTACGGAAACGAGGCCGAGATCGGACAGGCCGTCGCCGAGAGCGGCGTGTCGCGCGACGACCTCTTCCTCACCACCAAGATCTGGACCGACAACCTCGGCCGCGCACGCCTGGCGGCCAGCCTGCGCGAAAGCCTGGACAAGCTGCGCACCGACCGCGTCGACCTGACACTCATCCACTGGCCCTCGCCCGGCAGCGCCGTGCCGCTGGCAGAGACGCTGGCGCTGCTGATGGACGCGAGGGCGCAAGGGTTGACCCGCGCGATCGGCGTGTCGAACTTTCCGGTCGCTTTGCTGCAGCATGCCATCGACATCGTGGGCGCCCAGAATATCGCGACCAACCAGATCGAACTGCATCCCTACCTGCAGAGTCGTCGGCTCACCGCCTTCGCGGCGGAGCATGGCGTGCACATCACCTCGTACATGACGCTGGGCTACGGCAAGTTGCTCCAGGATCCGCATATCCAGACCATCGCCGGCGAAACCGGCGCCACGGCGGCGCAGGTCACGCTGGCCTGGGCGATGCAGCGCGGCTTCTCGGTGATCCCGTCATCCACACGACGCGAGAACCTCGCAAGCAACCTGGCCGCGCCCGAAGTACGGCTGAGCGATGAGCAGATGGCCCGCATCGACGCCCTCGAGCGCGCGGAACGCCTGGTCGACCCGCAGGGGCTGGCGCCGCACTGGGACTGATCCACTCAGCCGACGGCGGCGCGCACCACCACCAGCAGCGCGACCAGCGTCAGCAGGTCGAGCACGCGGCGGCGAAAGACTTCGGGCGAGACGCCGCGGAACATGCGCTGCCCGACGACGATGCCGGCCAGCATGGCCGGCGCCAGCCACAGCACCCAGCCGAGCATGTCCGGCCCCACCAGTTCGGTGGGCGCGCCGGTGCCCCAGGTGAGCACTGCCGCGGTGCCGAGCGCCCACAGATCGGTGAAAAGGAAAAGGCCGATCAGCGTGGCGCGCAGGGCCGCTGCCGGCATGGCCGAAGTGGAAAGCAGCACGGCCACCGCGATGCCGCCGATGGCCGCCAGGCCGTTGACCCAGCCCGAGACCAGCCCGGTCAGGAGGCGCGCGCGCCGGGTGGGCGCGAGCGCGAGCTTCGTGCCGCGGCGCAGCATGACCGCGGCCACCAGCAGCAGCGCGCCGATGACGATGCGCAGCGGCTGCTCGGGCAGCCAGGCCAGCATGGCGATGCCCAGCGGGATGCACAGCGCATTGCCGAGCACCAGCCACGACATCCAGGACCAGTCGATGTCCCGCCAGGCGCTGCGCAGCAGGCTGACGCTGGCGAGCACCTCCAGCACGAAGACGGGTGGAATCACCACCGCCGGAGAGACGATCAGGGACAACCCTGCCACGCACAGCGCGGAGAACCCGAAGCCGGCAAAGCCGCGCACGACACCCGCGCCGGCGACGATGAGCAGGGCAAGCCCCATCAGGAGCGGAGGCAGCGGAGCGGCGGGCATGGTTTCTGCACGTAGCGGGTCAGCATGACAAAGCGCACGATTGTGGTGCCGCAGGCTATGCGGCGCACATCTGGACCCATGGGTCGCTGCCATCTGGAGGGTTGGCAGCCGCATCCGTGGCTCACACAATGGTCTCGGCTTAGGCCTCAAAAGGAGACATCAAAATGACAAATGTTGTACGTTTCTCGAAGTGGTTGGTGTGCGGCACCCTCGCCGCGATGGCCGGGGGCGCGCTGGCGCAGGCCAAGACGGTAACCTTCGCGCACCAGGACATGCTGGTGCCATTGCGCGCGGTAATGGAATCGGGCGAGCTTGAAAAAGCCACCGGCTACAAGATCAACTGGCGCATGTTCGGCGGCGGCGGCGACGTGATCCGCGCCATGGCCTCGGGCGACGTGCAGATCGGCGAGGCCGGCTCCAGCCCGGTGGCCGCAGCAGCCAGCCAGGGGCAGGACATCAAGCTCTTCTGGATCCTCGACGACATCGCCGACGCCGAGGCGCTGATTGCCCGCAACGGCAGCGGCATCGAAAGCCTGAAGGACCTCAAGGGCAAGCGGGTGGCCACTCCGTTCGTGTCGACTTCGCACTACCAGTTGATGGTCGCGCTGAAGAAGGCCGGCGTGGACGCGCGCGGCGTCAACGTGATGAACCTGCGTCCGCCCGAGGTGGCTGCCGCCTGGGAACGCGGCGACATCGACGCCACGTTCATCTGGGACCCGGTCCTGTCGAAGGTCAAGGCCAATGGCAAGCAGATCGCCAGTTCGCGCTCCATCGGCCAGGCGGGCAATCCCACCTTCGACGGCATCGTGGTCAACAGCAAGTGGGCCGCCGAGAACTCCGAATTCATGGTCGCGCTGGTCAAGGCCCTGGCCAAGGCCGACGATCAATACCGCAAGAACGCCGCCAGCTGGACCGCCGATTCGCCGCAGGTCAAGGCGGTGGCCAAGTGGAGCAAGGCCAATCCGGCCGACGTGCCCGCGGCCATGGCGCGCTACGCATTCCCCTCGCTGCAGGAACAGGCCTCGCCGACCTGGCTTGGCGGCGGCGCCGCCAAGGCGCTGCGCGACACCTCGGAGTTTCTCAAGGAGCAGGGCCGCGTTCAGGCGGTCAAGCCCGACTACTCGGTCTTCGTGACCGACGAGTACGTCAAGAAGGCGATGGCCGCCAACTGACCGGAGCCGAGCAATGCCTATCCTTGACATACGGCAGTTGACGGTCAACTTCGCCGTCAAAGGTGGCGTGCTGCAGGCCCTGGCGCCCGTCAACCTGACACTGCGCGACGGCGACTTCGTCGTCGCGCTGGGCGCCTCCGGCTGCGGCAAGACCACCCTTCTCAACTGCATCGCCGGATTCCTGCGGCCCTCGACCGGCGACATCCTGCTGGACGGCCTCCCGGTGCACGGACCGGGCGCCGACCGCGGCGTGGTGTTCCAGAAGCACGCGCTGATGCCCTGGCTGTCGGTGGCCGACAACGTCTCGCTGGGCCTGCGCATGCGCGGCGTCGGGCGCACCGAACGCCTGCAGATCGCGCGCAGCAAGCTCGCGCTCGTGGGCCTGGAAGACTACGCGGACCGCGCGGTATACGAACTCTCCGGCGGCATGCAGCAGCGCGTCGGCATCGCTCGCGCACTGGCCAACGACCCGGCCGTGCTGCTGATGGACGAACCCATGGGCGCGCTCGACGCGTTCACCCGCGAGCAGGTGCAGGAGATCCTCCTGCGCGCCTGGGCAAAGACGGGAAAGATGGTGTTCTTCATCACCCACTCCGTGGAAGAGGCGCTGTTCCTGGCGACGCGGCTGGTCGTGATGAGTCCGAGCCCCGGCCGCATCTCGCACGTCTACGAGGACCTCCCCTTCTCGCGCCAGTTCCTGGCGAGCGGGAATTCGCGCGAGGTCAAGTCCGACCCGGCCTTCATCGCCATGCGCGAAGAAGTCCTGTCGGTCATCCACCACCGCGAGGCCCATGCCTGAACGCACACAGGGAGTTCGTGAAATGACAACAACGAGAGTAGCCGCGCTGCGGCAACCGGGAGATGCCGGCACCGCGGCCACAACGGCGTCCGCGCCAGCCGCATCGGCCGGTCCGGCCTCCACTGCGCCATTGAAGACCAGCCGCTTCCGCATCCCCGGCGAAGGCTCGAGCACCGCCATCAGCGTGGTGACCGTCGCGGTGCTGCTGGCGCTGTGGCTCGTCGTGACCAACATGGGCTGGGTCAAGCCGCTGTTCCTGCCTTCGCCGCAGGCCGTCGGCGAGCAGTTCCTCGACTACGTCCGCGGAACCGCCAACGACAAGCCGCTGTGGGAGCACTTCGCCGCCAGCATGCTGCGGGTGTTCAGCGCATTCGCGCTGGCATGCCTGACCGCCATCCCGATCGGCATTGCCATGGGCATGTCGCGCTGGGCGCGCGGCATCTTCGATCCGCCGATCGAGTTCTACCGGCCGCTGCCGCCGCTGGCCTACCTGCCGCTGATCATCATCTGGTTCGGCATCGACGAGACGCCGAAGATCCTGCTGATCTACCTGAGCTGCTTCGCGCCACTGGCCCTGGCCGCGCGCTCGGGCATGCGCAGCGCGACGCAGGAACAGATCAACTGCGCGTATTCCATGGGCGCGAGCTACACCCAGGTGATCCGCCACGTGATCCTGCCCTCGGCACTGCCCGACATCCTGGTGGGCATGCGCATCGCGATCGGCTTCGGCTGGACCACGCTGGTGGCCGCCGAGATGGTCGCGGCCAACACGGGCCTGGGCCAGATGGTGCTCAACGCATCCAACTTCCTGCGCACCGACATCGTCGTCATGGGCATCGTGGTGATCGGTGTGGTGGCCTACCTGTTCGACCTGCTCATGCGCTGGATCGAACGAGTGGTGGCCCCATGGAAGGGGCGCATGTAGCAGCGTGCGTGCGCGGCATCGCCTACACGCACACGACCAGGCGTCAGCCCGGCGGCGCGCCGCTCTCCTACGCCCGCCGGACGGCCGCGCGACGAAGCTAGGGACTCCCAGGCTCAAAAAGCCCTCATCCAAAGGAGATCCCTATGCGCAAGCTTCTCTCTCTCGCCATGGCCGGCCTTTTCGTGACGGGCGCTGCCTATGCCCAGACGAATCCGCCCGGTTCCGCTGCACCTCCGCATACGCCGGGCATGTCGAACAGCCAGGCGCAGCAGGCCGGTGAAATGCACAAGAACATGCGTAGCGACCAGCCGGTGAACCCGCCGGGCGGCGACATGCCGAAGTCGCCGGAGGCCGGCAAGGTGCAGCCCGACAAGGCAGAGTCCAATGCCGATCAGCGTGTGATGAAGCGCGATCAGATGAAGCCGGGAGAACCTGCGCCGATGCAGGGCGGCACGCCCAAGCAGTAAGCACACAAGCTCTCCGTCACAGAAGCCGCCCTTGCGTTGCGAGGGCGGCTTTTTCTTTTCCGGGCATGCAATGCAAGTCAAGACGCACTGGCGGCCCTTCACGGCTCCAACTGTAATTGCGAATAATTCGCATTACAATCGACCTCCTTCGAGGTCCGATGAACGATGCCGCACTCTTGCTTTTCGATGTACAGCACTGCGACGCCTAGGCCGGGCCCGGTGCCGGGCCAGCGCCATCGGCACCGGGTATGAAGTGCGGCTATCCCGGGCAAGACCCGGAAGACTTCGCACGTGCCTACTTGCGATGGCGTGGCCCGCTGCTGCAGTTCCTGCGACGCCGCCTGGGCAACAGCAGTGACGCCGAGGACGTGGCGCAAGAGTCCTTCGCCCGACTCGTCGCGACGCCCACCGGCCCCCTGCCCGACAAGCAGGGGCCTTACATCTATCGCATCGCCGTCAACCTGCTGCGCGACGAGCACCGCAAACGCTCGACCGGCGGTCGTGTCGCGATGAATGCCATGGACGACGAATGCGACGACGTCGACCGCACGCCCGACCACGCCGGCTGCTGTGCCACCGTCGTCGAGCATCGTCAACGCCTCTCCAGGCTGGAAGCGGCGTTGGCCGAATTGCCCGATCGCCAGCGCGAAGCCTTTGTGCTGTATCGCTTCGACGGCCTGACCCAGGCCGAAGTCGCCGAGCGCATGGGCATCTCGCGCAGGATGGCCGTCAAGCACCTGGGCCGCGCGCTCGCCTACTGTGAGCAGCGGGTCCGGTATTCGAGCGCGCTGCAGATGAAGCAGCACCTCGCCATCAGCGAGGCAACCGAAGCATGATGGACGCCCCGCTCTCCGATGGCCTGGTCGAGGCAGCAGCTGACTGGTACCTGCGGCGGCAGGATGCCGGTTGGACCAATGCTGACGAGCGCGAATTCGACGCCTGGACGCGGGCCGATCCGCGCCATGCGCAGGTCTACCGGCAACTCTCGCGCACCTGGGCCGATTTCTCGCATGTCAGCAGGCCCGATTCTGTCCCGGCGGCGCCGGCATCGGCTCCGACATCGACGCAGCCGGCCTGCGCGGGTAGCCGCGTCAGGCGGCACGAGCGGCCCCGCTTCGGCACGGCCTTGTCGTGGCGCCCCCTTGCCGCGGCGTTGTGCACCTTCTGCTTGTTCCTCGCCGGCGCATGGTATGCCTACGACCACACGCCGCGCTACCGCGTCGACCTGTCCACCGCGCGCGGCGAGATCCGCGTGGTAAGCCTGCCGGACAGTTCGCGCATCACCTTGAACGCCGCAAGCCGGCTGCAGATCGCGTACTACCCGCGCCGGCGCCAGGTCGTGCTCGAACGCGGCGAGGCATTCTTCGAGGTGGCGCGCGACCCTTCCCGTCCGTTCACGGTGGCCGCCGGCGAAAACGCCGTGCGCGTGCTCGGCACGGTATTCGACGTGCGCGCGCAGCCGTCGAGCTTCCAGGTCGAGGTCGTCGAGGGTCGTGTGGAAGTGCAACCGGGCAAGGACGCCACCGGCGTCGTCCTGACGGCGCAGCAAGGCCTGCGCATGGACGCGGGCGGGCGCCCGCAGGCACTGCGGCCCGATGCGCAAGCCATCGGCGCATGGCGCAGCGGGCAACTCGTGTTCCGGCGCACGCCACTGCCGGACGCGGCGCAGGAACTCTCGCGGCACCTCGGCGCCCCGGTCACGCTGTCGGGGCCCGGCCTCGGCGGCTTGACGGTCTCGGGCTTCGCATCCATCGGTGCCCCTCAGGCCTTCCTGGAATCCCTGCCTGATGTGATCCCCGTGCGCGTGAGCAAGCAGGGAACGGCGGGCTACGTGGTGACGGCGCGCTAGCGTCTCCGATCTTTTTTGCGTCGCAGGCCTTCTCGCGGGTTCCCACTTTTCCCGCAACTTCGTCTTAGGTAGTGCAGGCCCGCGATCCGCAGGCTGCACGGCAGCCAGGCCATTCGCGCAGCTTCGAGCGACGCGATGCGGGCCCGGCCTTCGCCGGACATTTCAATGAACAACAGCACGGAACGAGGAATTGCAATGCACTGGGGCAAATTGAGCGGGGCCATGACGGCCATGCAGTTGGGTCGCGCGCGACATTCGCTCCGGCCCGTGGCGCTGGCGGCGATGGCATCGTCGTGCATGGTGATCGCCGTTCCCGCCGCGATGGCACAGCAGTCGCAGGTGCGGTTCGACATCCCGGCCCAGCCACTGGATGGGGCCCTGCGCGCCTTTGCACTGCAGTCGGGACAACAGGTGCTGTTCGACGAGTCGGTGGTCGCCGGGCACCGGGCGCCTGCGCTCAATGGCGACTTTGCGCCGCGCGAGGCACTGGGCCGGCTGGTCGAGGGATCCGGGATCACGGTGGCGTCCTCGCGGCCGGGCGTCTACACCTTGCGGGCCGCCGCGCCCGGCGCCCCGGGTGCTGCAGGTGCCGCCGCGGGCGCGGCCGGCGCGGCTGCCGCGCCCGCCACCTTGCCGAGCGTGGTGGTCCAGGCCGATGCGGACCGCAGCGGCACCACCGAGGGCACCGGCTCCTACACCACGCGTGCGATGAGCACGGCAACCCGGCTCGATCTGTCGGTGCGCGAGACGCCGCAATCGGTGAGCGTCATCACACGCAGCCAGATGGACGACCAGGGCATCACCGACCTGGGCGACGTGGTCAAGCAGGCCCCCGGACTGACTTTCGACCAGTCGGGCGACGTCGGCTCGGACTCGTCCGTCATCTATTCGCGCGGCTTCGAGATCGACAACTACATGGTCGACGGGGTCCCCATGCTCTACAGCAACTACAGCGCCGTCTTCCAGACGACCGACATGGCGCTGTACGACCGCGTGGAGGTGGTGCGTGGCGCCACCGGCCTGATGAGCGGGGTCGGCTCGCCCGGCGGCACGATCAACCTGGTGCGCAAGCGACCCACGCCGCAATTTCAGGCCAATGCGAAGGTCGAGATCGGCTCCTGGGACTACTACCGCGCCGAGGCCGACATCTCGACGCCGCTGAACGAATCCGGCAGCGTGAGAGGCCGGCTGGTGGCCGCCTACCAGGACAACGACACGTCCATCGACAGGCAGCACGAGCGGCGCAGCATCCTGTACGGCGTCGTCGAGGCCGACCTGACGCCAAGGACCCTGGCCACCTTCGGCTTTACCGTGGTCGACGAGGATCTGACCGCCCATGCCCGCTCGGGCCGGCCGTTGTACTTCTCAGATGGAAGCCGCGCCATCTGGGCACGCTCGGACAGCGCCGCTGCCGACTGGGCCTACTCGAAGCGCAAGAGCAACGGCCTGTTCGCATCAGTCGAGCACCGCTTCGATTCCGACTGGATGCTCAAGGGCACGTTCAATCACTACCGCACCGAGTACGACGAGGTACTGGGCTATGCCGCCGGCGGCTACGCCGACCCGGCGACGGGTGCGGGCATGAATCTGTATGCCGGCCGCTGGGCGGGACAGCCCACGCAGGACAGTTTCGACGTCTATGCCCGCGGCCCGTTCACGCTGGGCGGCCGCAGGCACGAACTGGTCGTCGGCGCGACCGCCTCGCGCACCACCGACGACACCCTGAATTACAATCTCTGGTGGTTCGACGACTGGGACAGCTCGATCCCCAACATCTTCACCTGGCAAGGCAGCATTCCGGGCGAACCGGTCAACCCTGCGACGGGTGACTGGCAGGACAAGGAGCGCACGCTGAGCGCCTATGCCACCACGCGGCTGAAGCCGACCGACGCACTGTCCGTGATCCTGGGCGCCCGCGTGACGAGTTGGCGCGAGGAACGCAGCACGTTCACCTATGCCACCGGAGAGTCGACCTACCAGAAGCGCGAGGCGGACGGCGAGGTCACGCCCTACGCCGGATTGGTCTACGACATCGGCAGGAACTGGTCGGTCTATGGCAGTTTCACCAACATCTTCAAGCCGCAGAGCAAGAAGGACGCAGGCGGCAGCTACCTGGACCCGGAGGTCGGCGACGCCTACGAACTGGGCACCAAGGCCGCCTTCTTCGACGACCGCCTCAACTTCTCCGCGGCGGTCTACAAGGTGCAGCAGGACAACTTCGGGGTCGCCATCCCCAACACCTACGCGCCCGACGGTTCGCAGGCCTACGAACCCGCGTCCGGCACCAAGACCAAGGGCTTCGAGCTGGAGCTCGCCGGCCAGGTCACGCGCCAATGGCAGGTGGGCACCGCGTTCTCGCGCAACCTGATCCACGACAGCGAAGGCGAGCCGCTCAACACCTACCTGCCGCAGAACACGTTCAAGCTGTTCACCAGCTACCGCCTGCCCGAAGTGGGCAACGGCCTCATCCTCGGCGGCGGGTTGCGCTGGCAAAGCGGCATCTACAGCGACGGCATGGGACCGGGCGGCGTGCGTTTCGAGCAAGGCGGCTATGCGGTGCTGGACCTGATGGCGCAATACGCCATCACACCGAAGGTGACCGCGGCCCTCAACCTCTACAACGTCAACGACAAGACCTACTACACCAGTGCCTGGTCGTCCTACTACGGTGCGCCGCGCAGCGCGCGCCTGAGCGTGAACGTGGCCTTCTGATGCGGCGGATCGACGCGGCGGGGGGCCACCTCCGATGCCAATGACGCGAAGCGGGCGACGGGTCGTGATGCTGGCCGCCCTGGCGGTGCTGGGCGCCGCGGGCGCCCTGTTCCTTTTCAACCTGCAACCGGATACCGTCTACGACACGACGCCGGTCGCGCGCACCCGAATCGAGGCCAACGTCACTGCCATCGGCACATTGCAGCCGCTACGCTACGTGGACGTAGGCGCGCAGGTCTCGGGCCAGATCACGCGCCTGCACGTGCAGCCGGGGGCGCAGGTGAAGAAGGGCCAGTTGCTGGTGGAGATCGACCCGAGCGTGCAGCAGGCCACCGTGGACGCTTCCCGCGCGGCGCTGGCCGGCTTGCGTGCGCAGCTGGCCGACCAGCGTGCCCAGCATCGCCTGGCCGAACAGCAGCATGCGCGCCAGCTGCAAATGGACCGCGACGGCGCCACCCGGCAGGAAGACCTGCAGACCGCAGAAGCCAATCGCCTTTCCGCGGGCGCGCGCATCGACCTGCTCAAGGCACAGATCGCGCAGACGCAGGCCACGCTGCAGGCCGACGAGGCGCGACTGGGCTACACCCGCATCTTCGCACCCATGGCCGGCACCATCGTCTCGCTGGCGGCGCGCGAAGGACAGACACTCAATGCCACCTACCAGACGCCGCACATCCTTCGGGTGGCCGACCTGTCCGGAATGACCGTGTGGACCGACGTGTCCGAGGCAGACATCCGCCGCGTCAAGGCCGACATGCCGGTCTACTTCACCACGCTCGGAGGCCACGCCGACGAGACCCCGCGCCGCTGGCACAGCCGCGTGCGCCAAGTGCTGCCGGCGCCGCCGATGAACGAGGCGCCCGGCGCATCCGAGGGCAGCGCCAAGGGAAGCGCCTCGGCCGCCAGCAAGGCGGTGGTCTACACGGTGCTGTTCGACGTCGACAACGTCGATGGCGAGTTGATGCCGCAAATGACGGCGCAGGTGTCCTTCGTCACCGCGCTCGCCGCCGACGCACTGGCAGTTCCCCTGGCCGCGCTGACGACCGACCCGGCCCGGCCCGGCAGCGCCACCGTGCGCGTGCTCGCCGCCGACGGGCGGCCGGTCACGCGGGCTATTCGCACCGGCGTGCGCAACCGCCACCTCGTCGAGGTGCGCGAGGGGCTGGCCGAAGGCGAGCGCGTCGTCACCGGGGTACGTCCGCGCAACCGGATCCGGAGTTTCACGCTTTGACAACGGTGCCGGCACTCATCGAGCTCATCGACGTCAGGAAGCGCTACGGCGGCAACGGAAAGCCCGAGGTCGAGGTGCTGCGCGGACTGTCGCTGCGCATCGACGCCGGCGAGTTCGTCGCCATCGTGGGCGCCTCCGGCTCGGGCAAGTCGACGCTGATGCACATCCTGGGCTGCCTGGACAGGCCCAGCGCCGGCCGTTACCTTCTCAACGGGCGCGACGTCGCCGAACTCGACGCCGACGATCTGGCCTGGCTGCGTCGCGAGGCGTTCGGCTTCGTTTTCCAGGGCTATCACCTCATCGCCAGCGACAGCGCGCGCGAGAACGTGGAGGTGCCTGCCATCTATGCCGGCGTACCCGATGCCGAACGCGGCGCGCGAGCCGCCTCGCTTCTCGAACGCCTCGGCATGGGCGACAAGCAGGACAACCGCCCGCACCAGCTTTCCGGCGGCCAGCAGCAGCGGGTGTCGATCGCGCGCGCGCTGATGAACGGCGGCTCGATCATCCTGGCCGACGAACCCACCGGCGCGCTGGACAGCCGTGTCGGCGCCGAGGTGATGCGCCTGCTGCGCGAGTTGGCGCAGGCGGGCCACACGGTGATCCTGATCACCCATGACCACGGGGTGGCGTCGCAGGCGAGCCGCACGATCGAGATCATGGACGGCCGCATCGTCGCGGACCGCGCCACCAAGGCGCGCAATGCCGAACCCGCGCTGGCGGCGCCGGTGGTCTGTGCGACCGGCGTGCGCCAACCGCATGCGAGCCTGTGGGCCGACCTGCAGGAGGCGGCCCGGACCGCATGGCGCCCAGAACCGGGCCCGCACCGGCCTGACCCTGCTGGGCGTCATCATCGGCGTCGCATCCGTCATCGTGATGCTCGCCATCGGCGAGGGCGCGCGCCAGCGCGTGGTCGAGCAGATGGGCACCATGGGTACCACCGTCATGTACCTGGGCAGTACGCAACCATCCAGCGGCGGCCCGATCGGCACCATCACGCCAGAAGACCTGGAGGCGCTGGCCGGCCTGCCCCAGATCAATCGCGTGATGCCCGTCATCGGCGATCCGATACCGGTGCGACAGGGCAGCGCCGAGAAGCTCATCTATGTCTTCGCGGCCGGCGAGGCCATGCCGCTCATCCACCACTGGCCACTGGCGCAGGGCCGGTTCTTCACCGATGCGGAAGATCGCGACCTGGCGCCACTGGTCGTGCTGGGCCACAAGGCAGGCCGTCATTTCTTTCCTGACCACCCCGACCCGGTCGGGCGCCACCTGCTGATCGGGCAAGGGCCCTTCGAGGTCGTGGGCGTGCTGGCCGAGCGCGGCGCCGACTCCGGCGCGCAGGACTATGACGACATGGTTTTCATTCCTTACCACGCGGGGCGCGCACGGGTGTACCGGACGCAGACGCAGCCCGACTACGTCGTGATCGAGGCGGCGTCGACCGATCAGGTGCAGGCCGCGGAGGCCGCCATCCGGACATTGCTTCGCAAACGTCATGGCCGCGAGGACTTCAGTATCGGCAATGCCGCCGCCAAGCTGCAGGCCGAAGCCGCCACGCGCGGGACGATGGCCATGATGCTCGGCCTCGTCGCGGCGGTCTCGCTGGTGGTCGGCGGCATCGGCGTGATGAACGTGATGCTCATGACGGTGCGCGAACGCACCCGCGAGATCGGCATCCGCATGGCCACCGGTGCCCGTCAGCGCGACATCCTGCGCCAGTTCCTGACGGAGGCGGTGCTGGTGACGGTGCTGGGCGGCGCCGCAGGCGTGTGTGCTGGGCTGGCGGTGGGCGCGACATTGATCGCGTTCGACGTGCCGGTGATCTTCTCGCTGACGGCCATGCTCGGCGCCTTCACCTGTGCGGTGGCGACCGGGCTGGTGTTCGGCTACATGCCGGCTCGGCGCGCCTCCGCGCTCGACCCGGTGGTCGCGTTGACGTCCGAGTAGGCTGACGATGGGCTCGATCTTCCACGACTACCGGCGCAAGGTCGGACAGCGCCTCGCGCTCGCGATGATGACGCCGGCGTGCGCTTGGCTTGCCGGTTGCGCCAGCCCCCAAGAAGCGTCCCAGGTGCCGGACCCTGTGACGCCAGGCACCTGGTCGCAGCCGGCACCTGCGACTGCGGCGCCCCCTCCCCCTGGCGTTGCGCTTCCCGCGTTCGATGCGGCATGGTGGAGCCGCTTCGGCAGTCCGGAACTCGACGGCCTGGTCGAGCGCGCGCAGCGCCAGAGCCTGGACCTGGCCGCGGCCGTCGCCCGCGTTCGCCAGGCACAGGCTGTCGCGCACGCGGCCGGCGCGGCGCTGCTGCCGGAACTGCAGGCAGGCCTCGACGCGCAGCGCGAAGACCGCCTGCGGGACTCGGCGGCGCTGGTGGAAGGCGCGCGCTTTGGCGCCACCCTCGCCGCGAGCTACGAGGTCGACTTCTGGGGCGGCAACCGCGCCGCGCGCGATGCCGGGCTGGCGACGCTGCAGGCCAGCCGTTTCGATCGCGACACGGTTCGCCTCGCGCTCACGGCCGCTGTCTCGTCGGCGTGGCTGCAGGCCGTGTCGGCCAGCGAGCGCCTGGACATCGCACAACGCAACCTCGCAAGCGCACAGCAGGTGCTGTCCATCGTCGAAGCCAGGCGCCGCGCCGGCGCCGCAGTGGCGCTGGAGGTGGCGCAGCAGCGCGGGCTGGTGGCCGCGCAGCGGCGCGCACTGGCCGCTGTGCGGCAGGAGGATCGGGACGCCCGGGCGACCATCGCGCTGCTGCTGGGCCAGATGGAACCAGTGGAACTGCAGGCCGATTCGTTGCGATCGGTGCGTACGCCGTCGATCGGGCCCGGCCTGCCCAGCGAACTTGTCGCGCGGCGCCCCGACATCGCGCGTGCCCAGGCGCGCCTGGCCGCCGCCGACGCCGACGTCACGGCCGCGCGCGCCGCGATGCTGCCGAGCGTGCGGCTGGGCGCCGGGATCGGCACCGGCGGCGATCGCTGGCGCGCCGTGCTCGACGACCCGATCTACAGCGTTGCAGCCGCACTGGTCGCGCCGATCTTCGATGCCGGCCGCCTGGCGGCGGGACATGCCCAGGCACAGGCGCGCCGCGAGGAACTGCTGGCCGACTACCGCGGCGCCATCGTGGCCGCGTTCGACGACGTGGAGCGGGCGCTCAATGCGCTCTCCGGTGCGCGCGCCGAGGCCGCAGCACAGGCAGATGAACTGCAGCAGGCGCGCCATGCGCTGGACCTGGCCGAGGCACGCTATCGCGCCGGGGCCGAGCCGATGCTGACGTTGCTGGACGCACAGCGCACGCTGTACGCGGCGCAGGACCTGGCGGTGCAACTGCACCAGCGCGAACTGCAGTCCGCTGTCGCGCTCTACCGTGCCCTTGGCGGCGGCTGGTCGGCCGAAGCGACGGAACTGACGGCCCGGTAAGCGAGACTACTCGCCCAGCCGGCCGCCGCGCATCGGCATCCACGCCAGCAACGGCCGCAGTGCGGCCGGGCGCCAGGCCAGCGTGAAGGCCACCGTGGCCGCCGCCACCGCCAGCGTCATGACCCATACGAGCGCGGCCATCGAAGGATGGTCGGCGTACAAGCACAACGCCAGGGCAGCCATCAGGCCGAGACTGCCGATGAACCTCAGCAGGGCGGCGCGTTTGCCGCCGAGCGGTTCGCTGCCGCGGATCTGCTCCCAGTGCGCCTCCAGCGAAAGTGCCAGCCAACCGGCACCGGCGAGGTTGGCCAGAAGCGCCGCAAGTTGAAGCCAGCCATCATGCATGGGCAGCTTTCACGGGGTTCGGTGCAGCCCGCACGCCGGCGGACTGCGCCGCGGCGCGTTCACGCCGGTGCAGGCGCCGCGCGGCCAACATCGCGAGGCCGGCACTGGCAAGCAGGGCCAGGTCGAGCCCGGCTACCGGCCAGTAGCCCTGGATGAGCGTCTTCGCGAGGTGGTCGCCCGTGGTCACCCAGTTGAGCACGACCGCCGCCAGTGCCAGCACCGCCAGCGCCCAGCACTGTTCGCGCCAGGCTGGCGCGATGCGCCCTGCCGCCACCGGCGCGCTGCGCCATGCAGCGTGCGCGAACGCGAACAGCCACGCCCCCCAGAAGATGCCCTTCTCCCAGTCGGCGCGATGCGCCAGTGCATCCGGCAGCACGCGATTGGCCACCAGCATCGACACCATGGCCAGCAGCATGCCGGTGACTGTCGTCACGGCCAGCGCGTCGACCCAGCGCGCCCCGCCGTGGCCCTGGCGCACATGCTGGGCCTTGCGCTTCTCGACGAAGAACAGGAAACCGGTCGCGATGCAGACGCAGCCGGCCAGCCCGCCGAACACGTAGAACCAGCGCAGCAGCCAGTGCTCGAAGTGCTGCAGGTGCAAGCCGGTGAGAAAAGTGTTGATGCTCGACACCACCGTCGGCGGCGGCTCCTCCAGGATCACCCTGCCTGTAGCGGCCTCGAAGTGCACCGCCTGGCCCACCAGCGCGACGCGGTCGCTGCCGGCGCGGTAGATGCTGACGTAGCCGTTGGCGTCGCCCACGTGGTTGACCTGCAGGAAGCCGACCTCGCCGGGCATGTCGCGCGCGGCCCAGCGGCGCTTGGCCTCCAGCACCATGGCGTCCACCGAGGCCATGGTCGCCGGCACGCCCGAGGGCTTGAAGGCCAGGCCCTTGGCCTGCGCCTGCGCCATTTCGTGCGCCTGTGCCTGCGGCTTGAGCATGGTCTCGGACACCGGCAGGTAGATGCCGGCAAAGATGGTCAGGCCTGACAGGGCGAAGATGAAATGGAACGGCAGGGCCACCACGCCCGTCAGGTTGTGCAGGTCCAGCACGCTTCGGCGGATGTGCTTGCCGGGACGGAAGGTGAACATCTCGCGGAAGATCTTGCGGTGCATCACCACGCCGCTGACCAGCGCCGCCAGCATCACCAGCGCCGCCAGGCCGACGATCCAGTACCCGAGGCTCTGCCATTCCAGGTGCAGGCTGTAGTGCAGCGGGTAGAAGAACTCGCTGCCGATCTTGAGCTGGTCGTGTGGCAGAACCTTCCCATTGCGCGGGTCGATGGTCACGTGGCCGTGCACGTGGTCGTCCGGGTCGTTCGGGTTGTTGGTCACCGCGTACTCGGCGTACATCTGCAGCACAGGGTCGCGGTGCGTGGTGTAGGCGCTCCAGTTCATCAGCGGCAGCGCAGCCGGCAGCGGGCCGCCGACGCGCTCGCGCGCCGCCTCGAGTTCTTCCTCTTCCGGCTCGATGGCCTCGAAGATGGGCTTGAGCATGTGGTCGAACGACGGCATCACCTGCGGCGCGAAGCGCGTCTGCGGGATCGCCCAGCGATCGATCTCGCGATCGAACACCGACACGGCGCCGAAGAAGAACGCGATCATCAGCACGTAGCCGAGCACCAGCCCGAACCACGTGTGCAGCCACGCCATCGAGAAGCGGAAGGAAGAAAACACGCCGCCCCCGGTTCAGTTCGTTGCGCGCAGGAGCAACCACGCCAGCGTCGTCATCGCGGCGCCACCGCCCGCGAGCACGCCCCACACCCGCGCCAGGCTTGCCGGCACGTACGCCCAGCAGAAGCACGCCAGGAACACCAGGAATGCAAGCAGGAAGCACAACGTGCGGGCATCGTCATAGGGCATGCCGGCCAGCAGGAGGATGGCGATGCCCAGCGTGGCAAATCCCCAGACGAAGGCGTAGCCACCCAGCAGGCTGGCGGCCACGCGCGAGGCAATGTGAAACGGGCTCATGGGAAATCTGCAAGCCTCGCAGCGCGGCGCGCACCCTCGAGGGCGGCCTGCCGAAGCTCATGCCTTGGTGAATGCGTTAGGAATGATTCGCATTCTAGATGGACGAGCCTAGGCGCGGACCGCCTGCATCACCGGATGGAACATCGCCGTCGAATAAGGAGCGCACGTGCAGTTGCGCCCCAGCACCTCGTTCGGGTCCTCGGATACGGCAAAGTGCTTCCCGTCGTTGGCACGGCACCAGGCGCACTCGTCGCCGGTGCCCACCAGCGCGAGCATCATGCCGCCGCAGAACTGCCGCATCTGCAAGACGGCGTCGTGGCGCGCCTTCTGAAGCGTGGCATCCCGGTACAGTTCGCCGGCGTAGGTGGACAGCGTCCGGCGCGGCGCCAGTGGCGCGCGCAGCAGTTCCGCCGCGCGGATGTCCAATGCCGCATCCGCGAGTTCCTTGGCGCGGCGCCGGCCCTCGTCGAGCGGCTGGCCCGGGACCCGACCGTGCTGCCGGAGATAGTCCTCGACAGTGGCCTGCCCGCGTGGCGTCAGCGCACGGCTGCGGCGCACGGCCAGCGCGAGGTACTGGTCGAAGGGACGCTCTTGCGGCTCGGCGCCAGGAATCGGCGATTGAGGCCGGGCGGAGGCCTCGTTCCCCGACAGAAAACTGAAAAGCTTCATCGTGCCCACCAAAGATCAGTAGTTCCTTGGTAGTACATGATGCCAGGGATTTCGCCCGCCGTCGCCCCTCGTTCCGCGAGTGGCGCGGAGGGCGATGCCTCATTCGCGCCGCACCGGGTTGGTCAGGGTCCCGACCCCTTCGACCTCGACCTCCACGACGTCACCCGGCCGCATGAACAGCGGTGGCTGCCGCTTGAATCCGACACCTCCCGGCGTGCCGGTCACGATCACGTCGCCCGGCTCGAGGGAAGTGAACGTCGAGATGTAGCTGATCAGCCGGGGAATCGGGAAGATCAACTGCGCCGTGGTGGCGTGCTGGACCACTTGCCCGTTCAACCGCGTGCTCAGCGCGAGCTCCTGTCCGTCCGCGACCTCGCCTCGCGTCACCAGCCAGGGACCGAAGGCGCCGGTGGCGGGAAAGTTCTTGCCCGGCGTCCATTGCGTCGTGTGCGCCTGCCAATCGCGTATCGACCCGTCGTTGTATGGCGCGTAGCCGGCCACGTGTTCCCACGCCGCGTCTTCGCCGATGCGGCGCCCCGCCTTGCCGACTACGACGGCGATCTCTCCCTCGTAGTCGAGCGAACCGGATTCCCGCGGAAGCACCATCGGCTGCCGATGCCCGACCTGCGACGAGGCCACGCGCAGGAACACCGTGGGTTGGGCGGTCGTCTCCCGCCTGGCCTCGATCCGATGCTCGTCGTAGTTCAGCCCCACGCAGAAGATGCGGGTCGCATCCGGAATCACGGGCAGGTATTCGACCTCTTCGAGGCCGACGGTCGCGGCCCGGGAGTTCACGAGCCCCTCGATCTCATGCAGTTCCATTCGCGCCAGAGCGCTTCGAAGCGTGGGGTGGCGCCCTTCGGTAGCCGCCTGCAGGTCGACGATGCGCTCGCCGGAGACGGCACCCCAGCTCGGGGCGCCCTGGTGGGAATAGCTCAGAAGTTTCATGTGTGTTCGCAATTCGGTCCGCTTCGGCGGCCGATCAGTCGATGGTGATGCCCGCTGCCTTCACGATCTTTCCCCACTTGTCGTACTCGGAACGGAAGAACCGCTGGAACTGCTCCGGCGTTCCACCACGCACGGCTGCGCCTTGGGACGAGAGGACGTCACGCACGCTCGCCTCCTGAAGGGCCGCATTCGTGGCCTTGGAAAGCGCATCGACGATCGGCTGGGGCGTGTTGGCCGGAGCAAGCAGGCCGAACCAGGTCCCGGCCTCGAACCCTGCGACCCCTGCTTCCTGCATGGTCGGCACCTGTGGGAACTGGGGCGAACGCTCGGTCGACGTGATGGCGATCGCCCGCAGTTTTCCGGCCTTGACCAGCGGCGCCGAAGTGCTGAACACGTCGAACATCACGTCGATCTGTCCGGCCACGAGGTCCACCAGCGCGGGCCCGCTGCCTTTGTAGGGGACGTGGACCATGTCGACGCCGGCGAGGCTCTTGAAGTATTCGCCGGCAAGATGCGCCGCGCTTCCGTTGCCGAACGAACCATAGGTCAACTTGCCCGGCCGTGCCTTTGCCTCGCGCACGAGGTCGCCGACGCTGGCGATCTTCAACGCCGGATTGGCCACCAGCAGCAGCGGCTGGGTCGCCACGAGCGTTATCGGTTTGAGACCGTTCACGGGGTCGTACCCGAGCTTGGGGTAGGTGTGGGGCGTCACCGTCAATGGGCCGGCCGCGCTGAACAGCAGCGTGTAGCCGTCCGCCGGCGCCTTCGCCACGAACTCGTGGCCGATGGCGCCGCCGGCGCCGGCACGGTTCTCGACCACGACAGGCTGGCCAAGCCGCTCGGTCAGCGACTTCGCCAGCAGCCGCGCCGTGGCGTCGGTCGAACCGCCGGCGGCATAGGGAACGATCAGCTTGACAGGCTTGTCCGGGTATCCCTGGGCAAATGCACCGGTCGCGACGACCAGTGCCAAGGCGGCAAGCGCCAGGTTGCGTCGCCAATGAACCAGAGTCGAAATCATCGTGTTGTCTCCTTGTCGATCTGTCCGGGAGCGCTTGCACTCGTCGCGCCCGCCGTCGCGTTGGACCCGATTCGGCCGAACGGGTCGCCGAAGCGCTCCAGCATCACCTGCTCGAAAGGCACGCCTTCAGAGGCGAACCAGCTGCCCGACCGCAAGGTGTAGGCGTCGTGCCTGAGCGGCGCCTGCGGTTCGGTTCCCGCCGCCAGCGCCTTCGCGCCGGTCAGCACGGCGCGGCGGAACCGCACCACCGCCGCGTCGGACGCGGACAGGTGCTCCTGCGTGCGATCGGCGATGCGTCCCTGGCTGTCCTGGATCATCGCGTCCTGCTCGGCGACGCCGCGAACGCCGGTGAAGCTGATGTGCTTCTGGTGCTGCCGGTCGATGAGGTACTCGTTCGCCCTGTTGCGGATCGGAATGAAGTTCGCATCGACTTCCGCGACCACGCCGTGGCCGCCGCTGAACTTGCTCACCTCGTCTTCGGTCAACGGGCGGTCGGGATTCCAGGCATAGGTATAGATCCAGCAGTTCTCGTCATCGATCGGCACCCAGGTGTAGCCGAAATGGGTTTCGCCGGGCAGTGTCGAAGGCGTCGTGCTGTGGGCCGGAAGCGCGTACTGGGCACTGCGCCAGTAGCGAACGCCGTCGTCGGCCCGCCGCGCGCCGCCGACGACGAAGCCGACTTCGTGCTCGAGGATGGAGAACTTCGGCAGGGGATCCTCCCGGATCCAGCGCAGGCGCTTCTCGTCCGCCGGCGCGTCCGGATTGGCATTGGACGGAACGCCCGGCGCAGGCATGTGGAGAAACGAGAAATGCGAAGTGTCGAGCGCGCCTTCGATGGACTGCGCCCAGTTGCATTCCTGAAGCTTCTTGGTGACGAAGCGGTGCGAGGCAGGCAACGCGCCGAACTCGAGGCGCGGCACTTCCGGAAGCGCTCTGTCCCAGGGGTCCGGGCCGAGATAGGCCCAGACGATGTCCCCGTACTCGCGCGTCGGATAGGCCTTCAGCCGCAGCGAATCGTGGTAGCTCGCACCCGGTGGCACGTTGGGGAGTTCGAGCGGTCGTCCTTGAACGTCGAACTGCCAGCCGTGGAACACGCAGCGAATCGCGCAGTTCTCGTTGCGCCCGAAGTACAGGTCGGCCCCGCGGTGCGGGCATTTCGACGCGACCAGGCCCACGACGCCGTCGCTGTTTCGAAAGGCCACCAGCTTCTCGCCCATGATGTTGACCCGCATGGGTGCACCGTCGGGCTCCGGCAACTCGCGCGAAAGCGCGATCGGCTGCCAGAAGCGGCGAAAGAACTGGCCCATCGGCGTGCCCACACCCGTGCGTGTGAGCAACTCATTGTCGGCGGCACTCAGCATGTTGCCTTCTCCCGGGTGGTTGCCAACGACTTCCGAGGGTCGCGAATGCCATACGGCGCACCCCACCCGATCGTGTCCAGGGTCTCGCCGGAAGGCTCGTACTCGCAGCCGATCCAACCTTGCCAGCCGAGCGCCTCGATGAGCTCGAACAGATAGGGGAAATGGATCTCGCCCGTCCCGGGCTCGTGCCGGCCCGGCACGTTGCCCACCTGGATATGTCCGATATGCGGCCAGGCCGAGCGCATGCGGTCGGCGATGGCGCCCTCTTCCATCTGGATGTGGAAGGTGTCGAAGCACAGCTTCACGTTGTCGCGGCCGAGCGCCTCGACGACTTCGACGCCCTCGTCGATGCGGTGGTACAGGAAGGCGGGAAACCGTGCGCGGCAGCAGGGCTCGAGGATCAGCGTCAGGCCGTGTGCGCCTGCCTCGTCCGCGGCCCAGGCCAGGTTTTCCAGGAACACGTCCATGCAGCGCCCGCGGTCCAGTTCCGCGCCGATGTTGCCCGGCATCACGTGGATGTTCGGGCCGCCGATCTGCACGGCATAGTCCACAGCCGCATGAATGCTCGCCCTGAAGTCCTTCTCGCGGCCCGGCAGCGCGGCGAGTCCGCGTTCTCCCGCGTTCCAGTGGAACGGCGAAAGGATCTGGACCATCGACAGGTCGTTGTCGCGAAGCCGGGCAGCGATCTCCCGCGCCGGGTACTCGTAGGGAAATGCGACCTCGACTCCCTTGAACCCGGCCTCCGCGGCCGCCTGGTACCGCTCGAGCATGGGAAGGTCGGTGAACAGCCACCGCAGATTGGGATCGAATCGCAACATCGTGAGGTCTCCTTGTTGCGGTCAATCCTAGGATCGGCTTATTGTTGAGGCAAGCCAGCAATTCTTAGCACTGATTGAGTTTTTCTTATGAATATCGGGAACGTCTCGCTGCGCCAGGTGCGGGCCTTCGTCGCGGTCGCGGACGCCGGCGGATTCGCAGCCGCCGCGCGGCGCCTGCACCTCACGCCATCGGCGTTGAGCCTGCTCATCAAGGAACTCGAGACGAACATCGAAGTCCGCCTGTTCGATCGAAGCACGCGCACGACCGAACTCTCCATTGCCGGCAGCGAGTTCTATCCGCTGGCCCGCAAGGTCCTCATCGATCTCGAGCAGGCGCTGGTGAGCACGCAGGACCTGCAGCAGAAGCGGCGCGGCACGGTGCGCATCGCCTGCACCCCTCTGTACGCGGCCACCACCGTTCCGGAACTGATCCGCCGGTACCGGCAGAGATTTCCGGCAGTGACCGTCTACGTCCTCGATTCGTTGAACCAGCAGGCGCTGGCGCGCGTCGCCACCGGCGAGGCGGACATCGGCGTCGCCCCACAGCGGCAGGCGCCGCCCGAACTCGAACAGCACAGCCTGATGCAGGACCGCGTGTGGATGGTCTGCAGGCCGGACCATCCTCTTGCCGCGCACAAGCGCGTGAGCTGGGCGCAGGTCCTCAGGCACCCCTTCGTCAGCCTGACACCCGATTTCACCAAGCGCCTGCAAGCCGACCTGTTCCAGTATTCCTCCACGCTCGTTCTCAATCCCGCGCACGAGGTTTCATTCATCACCACCGCGCTCGGCATGGTGCAAAGCGGCTTCGGTGTAACGGCCCAGCCGAGCCGCTCCCTGTCGCTGCTCCCGGCCTTCGGCCTCGTCGCGCGCCCGCTGATCTCCCCTGTCGTGAACCGGCACCTGTCCCTCTTCTGCCTCGGCGGCCGGGATCTCTCGCCGGCAGCCGACAGCCTTCGCGCGTTCCTGCTCGAAGAGTCGGTATGAGGCGGCGCGCTGGAGCAAGTGACGCGCCGGCGGACGGCCTGCGCGCTGCGGCACCTCAGCGCCGCATGAACCACCACAGCCCCAGCGCAAGCGCCGCCAGCCACAGCGCCACCACCAGCGCGGCACCCAGGCGGCTGCGAGGCCGGGCGCGCTGCGCGTGCAGCCACTCGTCGGCCTGCGCGCGGCACTGCGCGAGGACGTCCGGCGGCAGCAGGCGCACGGCCAGCCAAACCAGGCCGGGCAGCAGCACCAGTTCGTCGAGGTAGCCCAGCACCGGAATGAAGTCCGGGATCAGGTCGATCGGGCTGAGGGCATACGCCGCCACCACGATCCCGATGGCCTTGGCGTACCAGGGCGTGCGAGGGTCCTTGACGGCGAAGCCGAGCGCGACGCCATCGCGTGCGATGCGCCGGGCCCAGTTCTTGAGCGTCCCGCCGAGCTTCATGGAAGCGCGAGCATGCCAAAAACGGCGGGCTCGCCGGCGGCGCGTTTGGTCCCTAATATCGGCGTTGCCGTGCCCGCCTGCGAACCGACCCCGGAATTCACGCCATGAAACCTCGCGGTCCTTCTACGTCGCCTGCCCGCCCAGGCGCTGCCAGCCGCAGCGACCTGCTGTGGGTCGTCCTGCTGCCCGTAGCGGTGTTCGCGCTGTCGACACACTTCGAGCTGCACGAGCGCCTGTCATCGCTCACCACGCCGCTGGAGCGATGGCAGGTCGACGAGTTGCCGCTGGCGCTGCTGGCACTGTCTGTCGGACTGGCCTGGTATGCCTGGCGCCGGCGCGGCGAGGCGGCGCGGCTGCTGGAGCGCAACCGCGAGCTCACGCGCCAGCTGATCGCCGTGCAGGAGCGCGAGCGTGTGGCGCTGGCGCGCGAGCTGCACGACGAGCTCGCCCAGCATTGCACCGCGATCCGCATCGAGGCGACCTACATCCAGCGTGCGCAGGCGCTCGACCAGATCGGCGCCGCCGCCCGCCGGGCCGCCGCCTCGGCCGAACTGCTGCAGGCCGGCGTGCGGCGGCTGTTGCGGCGCCTGCGGCCGGCCGACCTGGACGAGTTGGGCCTGGTGGCGGCCATGCAGTCGCTGTGCGACGACTGGGCGGCCCGCAGCGGCGTGGCCTGCCGCTTCCATCCGCAGGGCGCCTTGCGCGATTGCGGCGAGGCGATGGACACGACCATCTACCGCGTGGCGCAGGAGGCGCTGGTCAACGTGATGCGCCACGCGCAGGCGACCCAGGTCGAGATCGCCCTGGTGGCCAGCCCCGGCACCGTGGTGCTGCACATCCAGGACGATGGCCGCGGCCTGGCCGCGGACGCGCCCGCGCAGGGCTTCGGCTTGCTCGGGGCGACCGAGCGCGCGGCCGCGCTGGGCGGCAGCCTGGAGACGCGCAGCGCCCCCGGTTGCGGCACGCAGGTGCGCATGTGCCTGCCGCTCGACACGGCCGGCGTGGCGGCCACCAACGAGCTGGCCGCAGCATGATCCGGCTGCTGCTGGTCGACGACCACCCGGTGGTGCGCACCGGCTACCGGCACCTGCTCGAACAGGACGGCGACATGACGGTGGTGGCCCAGGCCGGCAGCGTCGACGAGGGCTACGCGCTGTTCGCCGCTCACGAGCCCGACATCACCATCACCGACGTCGCCATGCCCGGCAGCAGCGGCCTGGACCTGATCCACCGCCTGCGCGAGCGCTCGGCGCAGGCGCGCACGCTGGTCTTCAGCATGCACGACAGCGAGACGCTGGTGCACCGGGCCTTCGAACTCGGCGCGCTGGGCTTCGTCTCCAAGAGCTGCGCGCCCGACAGCCTGATCGAGGCGGTGCACAGCGCGCTGGCCGGCCGCCGCTACCTCAGCCCCGGGCTGCCGCAGCACTGGCTGCACAGCGCGGCGCGGGCGCCGGCGTTCGCGCAACTCACGCCGCGCGAGTTCGAGGTGTTCCGGCTGCTGTCGCGCGGCGAATCGCCCGCCGAGTGCGCGCGCCTGCTGCACCTGAGCCCCAAGACCGTCTCCAACCTGCAGAGCCAGATCAAGGAAAAGCTGGGCACCGGCACCAGCGCCGCCATGGCGCACCTGGCGATCCGCCACGGCCTGATCTCGCCCGCGAGCCCTCCAGGGAACCCCTGAGTCACGGCGGGAAATCTTCCCTGTCGAACGCCGGGTCGCGCCTGTAGCTTGCGCATGGCGCCGCGCGGCCGTCGTGCGCGCGCTCCTGCACGAAACAACGAGAGGGAACCGCCATGCCACGCTCGCCCCGCGCACCCGCCGTCGCCCACCGGACGGCGCCCGTCGCCGCCGCTGCCCTGTTGCTGTGCCACATGCTTGCGGCCCGGGCACAGGCGCCGGAGCCACCGCCCCCCGCCGCCGTCAGCGAACTGCCCACCGTCCAGGTGATCGAGGCGGCCCCGCTGCCCGGTCTGGAACTGCCGCGCGACCAGGTGCCCGGCAACGTGCAGACCGCGACCGACGCCGACATGGAGCGCATGCACGCGCCCGACCTGACGAACTTCATGTCACGCGCCATGGGCAGCGTCACGGTCAACGAGACCCAGGCCAACCCGTTCCAGCCCGACGTGAACTACCGCGGCTTCACCGCCTCGCCCCTGCTGGGCACGCCGCAGGGGCTGTCGGTGTTCCTCGACGGCGTGCGGCTGAACCAGCCCTTCGGCGACGTGGTGAGCTGGGACCTGTTCCCGCGCAACGCGATCTCCTCGCTTACCCTGGTGCCGGGCAGCAATCCGCTGTTCGGCCTCAACACGCTCGGCGGCGCCCTGTCGCTGCAGACCAAGGACGGCATCCACAACCCCGGCACGATGGTGGAGATCCTGGGCGGCCAGTACGGGCGCGTGGGCGCCCAGTTCGAGACCGGCGGGCGCAGCGAAAGCAACGGCATGCACTGGTACGTGACCGGGAACGCCTACCACGAGGACGGCTGGCGCACCGCGTCGCCATCGGACCTGCGCCAGCTGTTCGCCAAGGTCGGCCAGCGCACGGGCAATGGCGACGTCTCGCTGTCGATGGCGCTGGCCGACAACGACCTCACCGGCAATGGCGCGCAGGAAGCCGGCGCGCTGCAGCGCGACTGGTCCAGCGTGCGCACCATCCCCGACGAGACCAAGAACCGCGCCCTGTTCCTCAACCTCGCCACCACGCAGGCGCTGAGCGACAGGCTCAGCTTCTCGGGCAACGCCTACTACCGCGACATCAAGACCAACACGTTCAACGGCGACATGAACGACGAGTCGCTCGACCAGGCCATATACCAGCCCAACGCCGCCGAGCGCGCGGCGCTGGCAGAGGCCGGCTACAGCGGCTTTCCGACCAGCGGCGAGAACGCCGGCAACACGCCCTTCCCCAAGTGGCGCTGCATCGCGAACATCCTGCTCAACGACGAACCCAACGAGAAGTGCAACGGCCTCGTCAACGAGACCCAGACACGGCAGAAGAACTACGGTCTGGCCGGCCAGTTCTCGCTCGACGCCGTCACCGGCAGCGTCGGCCACAAGCTGGTCGCCGGCGCCGCCTACGACGCCAGCCGGGTCAGTTTCACGCAGGGCGCGCAGTTCGGCTACATCAACCCCGACCGCTCCATCGCCACCGTGGCCGGCCCGGGCGCGTTTGCCGACGGCACGCAGGAATCCGAGGACGCGTTCGATGCGCGAGTGGACCTGTCGAGCCGCTCGCACACCGGCAGCCTCTACCTGAGCGACACCATGGCGCTGCGTCCCGACACGCACCTGACGCTGGCCGGACGCTACAACCACACCACGGTGCGCAACGCCGACGCGCTCACGCCCGGCGGCGGGCCCGGCTCGCTCGACGGCGAACACACCTTCAGCCGCTTCAATCCGGCCGTCGGCATCACCTGGGCGCCAAGCGAATCGGTCACCTTCTACGGCGGCGCCAACCAGGGCAGCCGCGCCCCCACCGCCATCGAGCTGGGCTGCGCCGATCCCGAAAGCCCCTGCAAGCTGCCCAACGCCTTCGCCGGCGACCCGCCGCTCAAGCAAGTGGTCACCACCACCTTCGAGGCCGGCCTGCGCGGCGCGGTGGCCGGTCAGGTGCTGTGGAACTTCGGCGTGTTCCGCTCCGACAACAAGGACGACCTGCTCTTCGTCAGCGATGACTCGAGCGGCTTCGGGTACTTCAAGAACTTCGGCAAGACGCGGCGCCAGGGCATCGAGATGGGCCTGCACGTCAAGCCCGCGGCCGCCTGGACGGTGGGCGGCAACCTCAGCCTGCTGGACGCCACGTACCGCACCGCCGAGACCGTGGGCGGCACCGGCAACAGCAGCAACAGCGCAGCCGCGGACGGCGCGCCGGGCACCGAGGGCACCATCGATATCCGGCCGGGCGACCGCATCCCGCTGCTGCCGCGCCAGGTGCTCAAGCTCTATGTCGACTGGGAGCCCACCGCCTTGTGGCACGTCGGGCTCGACATGACCGCCGCCAGCGGCACCGCGGTGCGCGGCAACGAGAACGGGCAGGATGCGCCCGACGGCCTCTACTACACCGGCTCGGGCCGCACCAGCGGCTACGCGGTGTTCAACCTCGGCGTCGACTACAAGCCCAGGCCCGGTTGGAAGGTGTTCCTGCAGGTCACCAACCTGTTCGACCGGAAATACGCCACCGCCGGCCAGCTCGGGGCCAACGGCTTCACCTCCGACAGCGCCTACATCGCCCGTGCGCTGCCCGCCAACACCAACGGCGACTACCCGGTGCCGCAAGGCACGCTCTACTCGCCCGGCGCGCCGCGCACCGCGTGGGTGGGCCTGCGCTACACCTACAAGGGCAGCTGAGCCCGCGCGGCGTGCCATCATCCGGTCCCTCACCACGAGGAGCGTCGCGAGAATGAGCACCCCCGCACCGTACGGCACCTGGCAGTCGCCTCTCGACGCCGACCGGGTGTCGACGTCGATGGTCGAACTGCTCGACGTGCAGTTCGACGAAGGCGGCGCCCCCTGCTGGATCGAGGGCCGGCCGCAAGAGGGCGGACGCCACGTGCTGGTGCGCCAACCGGCCGCGGGCGACCCGGTCGACGTGTTGCCGCCCGGCTTCTCCGCCCGCACGCGCGTGCATGAATACGGCGGCGGCGCGGCCACCTTCGGGGCCGGCTCGATCTGCTTTGCCCATTTCGAGGACCAGCGCCTGTACCGTCAGTCGGGTGGCGGCCCGCCGCAGGCGCTGACGCCGCCCGGACTGCGCTATGCCGACGGCCGCATCGACACCGCCCGCCGGCTCTGGGTCGGCGTGCGCGAGGACCACCGCGAAGCGGACACCCAGCCCCGCAACACGATCGTCGCCGTCGCGCTCGATGCCCCAGGGCCGCAGCCGGGCACGGTGCTGGTCGAAGGCGACGACTTCTACGCCGCGCCACGGCTGAGCCCGGACGGCCGGCGGCTGGCCTGGCTGGCCTGGCGCCATCCCCTCATGCCGTGGGTCGGCACGCAGCTGTGGGTGGGCGACTTCGACGGCGGCGCAGTGCACCACGCACGACGGGTGGCCGGCGGCGAAGAAGAATCGGTGTTCCAGCCCGAATGGGCGCCGGACGGCACGCTGTACTTCGTGTCCGACCGCACCGGCTGGTGGAACCTGTACCGGCTCGACGACAGCGGCGCGGCCATCAACGTCTGCCCGCGCGCGGCGGAGTTCGGCCGCGCGCAATGGCGCCTGGGCATGTCGACCTACGCCTTCCTCAGCGCCCGCCAGGCCGTGTGCGCCTACACCGAGGGTGGCACCGGCACCCTGGCACTGCTCGACCTGGAAAGCGGCGCGCTCGCACCGCTGGCGCTGCCGTTCAGCGACTTCGCCTCGGTGCGGGCGCACGGCGGCAAGGCGGCGTTCATCGGCGGCTCGCCTGTCGCCTCCAGCGCTGTGGTCCTGTTCGACCCGCTCACCCGCGCCGCCACCGTGCTGCGCCAGGCCACGGCCGTCACCGACGACCCGGCGCTGCGCGGGCACCTGTCGGCGCCGCAGCCGATCGAGTTCCCGACGGCGAACGGCCGCACCGCGTTCGCCCTGTACTACCCGCCCGCGAATGCCGACTTCCATGCCGACGCCGCCGAGCTGCCGCCGCTGCTGGTGCGCTGCCACGGCGGCCCCACGTCGTCGGCCACGCGCGCGCTCGACCTGCGCACGCAGTTCTGGACCAGCCGGGGCATCGCGGTGGTCGACGTCGACTACGGCGGCAGCACCGGCTACGGGCGCGCCTACCGCGAGCGCCTGCACCAGGCCTGGGGCATCGTCGACGTGGAAGACTGCGCCGCCGCCGTGCGGCACCTGGTGGCGCGCGGGCTGGCCGACCCGGCGCGCACGGTGATCAGCGGCGGCAGCGCCGGCGGCTTCACGGTGCTCAGCTGCCTGACGAGTGCCGACGCCGCGGTGCGCGGCCTGTTCGGCGCCGGCGCGAGCCACTACGGCGTCAGCGATCCACAGGCCCTGGCGCAGGACACGCACAAGTTCGAGTCGCGCTATCTCGACTGGCTGATCGCGCCGTCGGACTGGGCCGAACGCTCACCGGTGCGCCATGCCGACCGGATGTCCGCGCCGGTGGTCTTCTTCCAGGGCGCGCAGGACCGGGTCGTGCCCCCGAGCCAGACCGAGGCGATGGTGTCGGCCCTGCGCCGCAAGGGCATCACCACGCAGTACACGCTGTTCGCCGGCGAACAGCACGGCTTTCGCCAGGCGGCCAACATCCGGTGGGCGCTGGACGCGGAGTTCTACTTCTTCGACACGCTGGTCTTTCGCGCCGGGCGGCGCAGCCACGGCAACGCATAGCGCGCCGCCAGCAGGCACAGGGCGAGTGCCGCCAGCGCGGCGCGGCCGCTGGCGTGCGCCGGCAGCGGCCTGGCCAGCGCCGGCGCCGTCAGCGCCCGCGCCAGGTCTTCGGGCGCCTGCAGTCGCAGGTAGGCCATGCCCTGCTCGCCGGCCAGGCGCTGCAGGTACCCTTCGCGCAGCGCCGACAGGTGCTCCATGCCGGGCGTGGCGCCCAGCGCAGGCGCGGCCGCGACGCCGTCGGCCGGGCCGTCCACCATCTTCTCGCCCTGCACGCTGGCGCCGCGGCCCAGGCTGTGCGGGTCGGTCTGCATCACCTCGTCGGCGCGCCAGAACCCCAGCGGCCGGCCCTGCGGATCGCGCTTGGGAATCGGCGACGGCACGCGGTCACCCACGCCGACGATCAGCCCGGGCACCTCGCCGGGCTTGTCGTCGAACCTGGGCCGGTACGACGGGCTCAGCGGCGGCGCCTCGTGCCCGTCGGTGACGAACACCAGCGTGGGCTTCTCGGGCAGGTCGCGGGCAATGCCGATCGCGCTGTGCAGCCCCTTGGCCACCTCGCTGTTGCCCGACCACGCCATGCGCGAGTCGATGCGCGCCAGCGTCGCGCGCAACTCGTCCAGGTGGCCGCAGACCTCGATCGGGGCGAACAGCAGCAACGACCGGTACTCGGTGAAGATCGCCCACCCGACCTTGGAGCCGCATGGCAGGCGCAGCAGCGCACCGCGCAGCGCATGCCTGGCGAGATCGAGGCGCGACACCGGACGGCCGTCGATCTGCGCGTCGGTCACGTTCATGCTCTGCGTCACATCCAGCACCACCACGTGGTCGAAGCGGTCGCGCTCCATCGTCACGCCCGGGTCGAGCAGCGCGGCCGCCAGCAGCAAGGCCGCGGCGGCGAGCAGCCAGCGCCCGCCGCCGGGCCGCCACCACGCGCGCGGGCCGTCGCCGGGCGCGGTCATGGCAAGCCCGGCGAATAGCCGCGCATGGTGGTGGCCGCGCGCTCGGCGTTGCGCTGGACTTCCGGCGGCGCCGCGTCCAGCTCCTCGGGGTCGGCGAGCAGCCGCTGGGCCCGCTCGAGGTTGTAGCGCGCGTCCCAGTGCTGCGGATCGACGCGCAGCACGTTGCGGTAGCCCTCCTTGGCCAGCTCGATCAGCGCGATCGCCTTGCCCGGCTCGCCGCCGCCCTGCACCGCGATGGCCTGGCGCATCAGCAGGTTGGCGCTGTTGAAGCGTGCCGCCTGCCCCAGCGGCGAATCGCCCTCCAGGCTGCGGTACAGGCGCAGCGCGGCGTCTTCGCGCGCCGCGTCGGCGCCGCCTGCGGCCAGCGCGCGCGCCCGCGCGAACATCACCTGCGGCGGCGCGCGCTTGTCGTCTGCCGGGAAGGTGCCGGACGCGATCACCTCGTTCCAGCGCGTCTGCCGCGCCAGGAACACGCCGTCGATGGCGGCCGCCGCGCACACCAGCGCCAGCAGCGCCATCGCGCCGAGCGTCAGCCGCCGCGCATTCAGGCCCATCGCCGGATCTCCGCCAGGCTCGCCGCCAGCAGCAGCACGACAGCGCCGAGCGCGACGCCGAACACGTGCCCCGACAGGTCGCGCCGCGGCATGGTGTCCAGGTAGGTGATGGGCAGCTTCTCCAGGCGGTCCACCTCGTCGATGGCCCGCTTGAGCGCCTCCGGGTCGCTGGCTTCGTAGGCGCGGTAAGGCGTCTCGAGCGATCCGAAGAAGCGGTGCAGCGCGTACTCGGGCACCGTGTCCACGCTGGCGGCCGCCTCGCCCTGTTCCAGTACCAGGCCCGGGCTGTTGGCCGAGCGCAGGTAGATCCAGTAGATGGCCACGCGGTGCTTGCGCGCCAGGTAGGCGATGCGCTCGCGCGCGCCCGGGTCGAGGCGGTCGCCGCCGTCGGACACCAGCATGACGATGCGCGAGCCGGCGTAGGGGCGCTCGGCGAAGGAGCCCAGCGCTTCCTCCAGCGCCAGGCCGATGTTGGTCTCCGACAGGCCCCGGCCGACGTCGCCGGCGGCAATGGCGGCCTGCACCGCGTCGCTCTTCTGGGTGAACTCCAGCACGCGGATCGGCAGCGTGCTGAAGACGATCACGCCGAAGCGGTCGTCCTTGCGCCGGCTGACGAATTCGGACAGCAGCTCGCGCGCGACCTTGCCCTTGGACTCGCGCTGCCGGCCCGGCGAGCGGCCCATGTAGTAGTCGATCACCTCGGGCCCTGTGCCGCGCGCCAGCGCCGGCGGCGGGCGGGCGCCGGCAAAGCCCTGGTCCATGCTGCGGCTGCGGTCGAGCACCAGCACGATCTCGGCGCCCCGCCCGACGCGCTCGACGCCGTATTCCGGCCGATACGGACCCGCCAGCCCGACCACCAGCGCCGCCAGGGCCAGGACGCCGACGATGCGCAGCCCCCACGCCAGCAGCGCCGAAGCGCGGTCGCGCGGCGCCAGCGCCACCCAGGCGTTGCCGAACGAGAGGCCGGGCTCGCGCAGCAGCGGCAGGGCCGCCAGCGGCAGCAGCCAGAGCCAGCGCGGGTCGTCGAAGCTCATGGCGCAGGCCTCGCGCGGCGCGCTGCAGCATTGCCTTCCGGGCGCCCGGCCGCGGGTTTCATGCCGCACCCCTTTCGGCGTCGCGGCAGCGGCGGCAGAACTCGACCAGCCAGCGCCGGTCGGGCGGGCCCCGGCCCTCGCCGAAGAACTCGTGGCGCGAGGCCTGGAAGAAGGCGACCAGCTCGCCGCGCAAGGGCGCGAACTGCGGACGCCGGCGCACGAAGCGGTCGATGTCCTGCTCGAAGAACACCTCGCCCAGGCTCCTGTCCAGGGCGCCATGCACTTCGCGCAAGGCCCGCTGCCACTGGCCCGGCGGCGTGTCCGGCGCCAGCGTGCGCACCTGGCGCCAGGCCATGGTGAAGGGCCGGTGCCTGCGCGTCCACAATGGCAGGCCGATGTACACATGCGCGAGCCAACCCAGCAGCAGCAGCGCCGCGACGCCGTAGCCCACCAGTCTCAGCCTGGACGGCCGGGTGTCGAGCAGCGGCGGGGCCGCGTCGGGGCGCAGTTCGCCCAGGCCGCGCCGGCTCGGCGCGTCCGCCGGCACCAGCGGCGACACCGTCACGGGCCAGGCTTCGACAAGCAGTTCCTGCGCCCGCGGCTGCCCCTGGAAGCGCAGGCGGAAGCTGGGCATCTCCAGCACGCGCGGCTCGCGCGGCGACAGGAAGACCTGGTAGGCCAGCCTCAATTCGTGGCGCCGCCCGCCGTCGATCCCGCCGTCGAGCCGCGTGACGCTGCGCAATTCGAGGGCGCGCCCGCGCGCGCCGGGGCGGGGTACGCTGTCCTCGTCGAGCACCAATCCGTCCGGCACGTCGACCGTGACGGTGCGCGCCACCACGTCGCCGAGCTGCCAGCCGAAAGCGCGCGGCTCCTGCGTGCGCAGGTCCAGCTGCGCCGCGCAGGCGGCCGCGGCCAGCCAGCCCGGCAAGGCGGCCCAGCAGGTGCGCGCGCCGGCTTTCATGTGCGTCCTAGGTGTGGAAATGGCGCGTGAGCGCGTCGGCGTCGTAAGCGCCCTCGATGAAGTGGGCCCTGCGCCGGTATTTCTCGAAGACCTGCAGCAGCGCCGCGCGGCGGGCGTCTCTCGCGGCCTGCCACTTCTCGCGCAGCGAGGGGCGCCACCACACCAGCCTGGGCGCCCCGCCTTCCGGGTCGCGCACGCGCACCAGTCCGCTGCGCGCATGAAGGTCGAATTCCACCGGGTCCCACAACACCACCGGCACCAGTTCGTGATGGGCCAGCGACGCCAGCACGGCCTCCACACGCGGCAGCGGCAGGTGGAAGTCGGACACCAGGAACACCAGCGAACGCTGCCGTCCCAGGTGCACGGCAGCCAGGGCCAGCGCGTCGGCCGACGTGCCTTGCAGATCGAGCGCGCGCAGCCGGCCCGCCAGCGCGGCACCCACGCCGCGCACGCGCGTGGGCGGCTGCAGCAGGTCCTCGCGCACCTCGCCGTCGCAGCCGATGAAGCCGAAGCTGTCGCCCTGGCGCCAGGCCGACCAGGCCAGGCTGTCGACAAGATCGGCCATCACGTCCAGCTTGCGGCGCGTGGCGGCGAAGCCCATCGACGCCGACAGGTCGGCCACCAGCACCACCTGGATCGCCTTGCGCTGGCTGTAGACGCGGACCACCCATTGGCCGAAGGGATCGCGCAGGCTGGCGTGCAGGTCGAGGCGCCGCGCGTCGGGCACGTCGAGCAGCGGCGCATGCCCGCGCAACTCGAAGCCGCCCTCGCCCCGCGTGCTGCGGTGCGACCCGGGGAAATGGCCCGGCGCCGGCGAACCCATGCGGTAGTGAAGCTCCTGCGGCACCGATGGCGGCTGCATCATCGCGGGTCTCCTCGCATGGCCGGGCTCACGGCGCTGCAACGCTCGACACGATGGCGCGCATCAGGCGCGGCGAGATGTCCTGGCGGCGCATCTCGTACACCGGCTGGTAGCACAGGCGATGCGCGATGGCCGGCTCGAACACGGCCTGGACATCCTCGGGCGTGACATGCCCGCGCCCGTCCAGCCAGGCGGCCACCCGCGCTGCGCGCAGCAGCAGGCTCATGCCGCGCGGGCTGGCCCCGGCCAACATCAGTTGCGCGGTATCCAGATCCGGCAGGCGCACGCCGAAGTCGGCCGGCGCCGCCGTCGCGCTCCACAGGTGCAGGGCATAGGCCTGCAATGCCTCCGACGCCTGCACGCCACGCTGGATCAGCTCGCCCACCTGGTTGAGCTCGCGGTGGTCGACCAGCGCGCCGCCCAGGTCGCCGATGAGCCGCTCGGTGTCGTGAAAGCGCGGCTCCACCATGAGCGTGCGGCGCTCGGCGTCGCCGGCCGGCGCGTCGATCGCCACCTCGAGCATGAAGCGGTCGCGCGCGGCGGCCGAGATCTCGAAAGTCTCCTCGCGCTCGACCCGGTTGCGGTCGGCAAAGACCGTCAGGTGCGGGAAGCGGAACTCGCGGTTGAACGCGGACACGCTGCGCTCGGCCATCACGCGCAGCAGCAGCGAATGCACCTGCGGGCGCGCCCGGTTGATCTCGTTGAAGAAGAAGATCGCCAGGCTCTCGCCGTGCCGGATCAGCGGCCCGGGCTCGACCGCCGGCTTGCCATCGGCGCTGATGTAGGTGTAGTAGACCAGGTCGCCGGGCATCAGGTCGATGGTGCCCTCGATGCGGGCGAAATCGCCGCCCAGCACCTGGGCGAAGGCGCGCAGCAGCGTGGTCTTGCCCACGCCCACGTCGCCCTGCAGCAGCACGTGGCCGCGCGCGAACACGGCGGTGTTGATCAGGCGGATGGCGCGCGCCTGGCCGACCACCGCCCTGGCGACCTCGGCCTCGAGCCGCAGCGCGCGCGCCCGCCAGTCGCTCATCAGGGCATCGTCACGGTTCATCGGTGTCTCCGGTGTCGTCAACTGCCCGTGCTGCGGGTGTTCTTCATGCGCTCGGCCGCCGCCCGCTCGCGCTCGTACTCTTCGCGGCAGGCCCGCGCGTAGTCGTGCGGCCCGAGGTAGGTGACCTCCTGGTCGTAGCGCGCCAGGTCCTCGATGAAGCGCGGGTCGAACATCGCCTGCCTGAAGGCGTCGTGCAGCACCTTCACCACCTCGTCGGGCAGCCCCCGCGGGCCGGACAGGCCGTAGGGCGACATGGCGACGATGCCGTAGCCCAGCTCGCGCAGCGTCGGCACCTGCGACCAGCGCCGGGAGCGCTCCTGGCCCAGCGTCGCCAGCAGGCGCAGGCGCCCGGCGTCCACCTCGGGCCCGAAGCCGGTGGAGTTGACGCCCACCATGACCTGCCCCGACTCGACCGCCAGCGTCAGTTCGGACGTGCCCTTGTAGGGCACGTGGATGTAGCGCAGCCCGCGCTCGGTGAACAGGGTCTCGAGCACCAGGTGCGGCGTGGTGCCGATGCCGTTGGTGGCGATGGTCAGCTCGCCCGGGCGCGAGCGCGCGAAGGCGAACAGCTGGTCCATGGCGCGCAGCGGGCTGGCGGCGCGCACCAGCACGCCGAAGGTCACGCCCGAGACCTGGATGATCGGCGTGACGTCTCGCACCGGGTCCCACAGCACCTTGGTGACGAACGGGGCGCGGAACACCGGCTGCGGCATCTGCGCGATGGTGTAGCCGTTGGGCTCGGCCTGCGTCAGCACCGGCATGGCCAGCGTGCCGCCGGCGCCGGGGCGATTGGCGACGATCACCGGCTGGCCGAGCGCCGGCGCCGCCAGTTCGGCCAGCAGGCGCAGCGACAGGTCGGTCGCCCCGCCCGCGGCCCAGGGCACCCACATCGTGACCGGGCGTGACGGAAAGGGCTCGCCGGTCCACGCGCCCACCGGCGGCCCGAGCGTCACGCCGCCCAGGGCCAGCGCTGCCGCGCCGCCGGCCAGCCAGCGGCGCCGGTCGCGGTTCACGGGCCGCCCCGCCTGGTCAGGCCGCCGAAGCCGCGCTGCGGGTCGTAGCCCCAGCAGGCCAGCAGGAAGAAGGCCGCCAGGCAGCCCAGCACGATCCACGGCGCCGCGCCCGGGTCCTTGCCGTAGAGCGCGAAGCGCATCCACTCGACCGCCTGGGTGAACGGGTTGAAGCGCGCGAGCTGATAGACCCATTCGGCGCCCGACTCCTGCAGCTTCCACAGCGGATAGAGCGCCGTGGACATGAAATACATCGGGAAGATGACGAAGTTCATCGTGCCGGCGAAGTTCTCCAGCTGCTTGATGTAGACCGACAGCAGCAGACCCAGCGCGCCCAGCATCAGGGCGCCGCAGGCCAGCGCCAGCAGCGCGTGCAGACCGCCCAGCGTGAACACCGGCAGCTCGGTGCCCAGCAGCGCGGCGACCAGCACGAACGCCAGCGCTTGCAGCACCGACAGCAACGCGGTCGCGCAGAGCTTGCAGAACAGCAGCCAGGCGCGCGGCAGCGGCGCGGTGAGCAGCAGCCGCATCAGGCCCATCTCGCGGTCGTACACCATGGCCAGCGACGACTGCATGCCGTTGAACAGCAGCACCATGCCCACCAGGCCCGGCGCGATGTAGACGTCGTAGGGAATGTAGGTGTCGTACGGCTCGACGATCGCGACGCCGAACACGTTGCGAAAGCCGGCCGCGAACACCGCCAGCCACAGCAGCGGCCGCACCAGCGCGGACACCAGCCGGCCGGTCTGCTGCGAGAACTTGAACAGCTCGCGCACGACGATCGCCCGCATGGCCTGCAGGGCGTGGGGCAGCGCGGCGCGGCGCGCGGGTTGCGCCGGCACGGCCGGCGGCTGGATCAGGGCATCGTCTTGCACTTCTTCTCCGGGGCGTCGGCGCCCAGCGTGTCCAGCACGTTGCTCGGGTGCAGCAGGCCTTCGACGGGCGCCTGCGAGATCACGCCCTGCCCGTCGGTGAGCAGCAGCGTCTGGCGCAGCTGCCCGTCCCACGGCCGAAAGCTCAGCGAGGTGCCCTTGGATCCGTCCAGCGGGGTCGCGCCGAGCGCCTTGGCCCAGGCCGCCGCAGGCCCCTTGGGCGCCGCGGTGGCGACGGCGACCAGCGCCTTGCCGGCCATCCAGGCGGCCCAGTCGTTCGCCGTCATGGGCCGGCCGACGGCCTTGGCGAAACGGCGCGACACCTGCGGCGCGCCATAGCGCTCGAACTGCGCATGCCAGGCCAGCGCCACCAGCCCCGCGTCGCCCACCACGGGGCGCGGCAGCACGGTGCGGTAGGGCAGCCCGCGCGCGAACTCGCCGTCGCTGTCGACCACCCACACCGCGTCGTAGGTGCTGCCCGCCGTCAGCAGCAGCGGATTGGCCAGGTCGCGCTCGCGCGGGTCGCCCGAGAGCTTGAACGACTTGCTGGCCACCACCTGCAGGCCGTAGCGCTTGAGCGAGGCCTGCGCAGCGGCCGCCCGAAGCTGGTCCTGCGGGCTCGGGCCGACCAGCAGCAGCACCTTGGTCCACTTGCGCGAGACCAGGGTCTGCGCCAGCGCGTCGGCGCGCATGCGTTCGCTGGGCAGGATGTGAAACAGCTGCGACCGGCAGTCCTGCTCGCGCAGGCGGTCGGCGGCCTCGCCGACGTTGAGCACGGGCACCTTCACGGCGTCGGCCGCGGCCAGCGTCCAGTCGGCCGGAAGGTCCGTCACCAGCACCGCCGCGCCCGCCTTCTCGGCCGCCTGCGCCGCGCTGCGCGCCGCCGCGGCCGAATCGGCCGTCTTCGTCTCCAGCTCGACGGCGGCATCGACCGCCTGCAACTCGAACTGCCCCTCCTCCAGCGCCACCTGCAGGCCATCGCCGGCCGGGCCACCGGGGTGGCCGAGGTAATGGCGCTCCAGGCGCGAGCGGTCCATCCGCGCATCCGGGTCCGGCACGAGCAGCGTGGCCTTCAGCGTGGCGGCCGCGGCGAACGCCACCGGCCCCAGCGCCAGCAGCGCCGACGCCGCGCAACGGGCCGTACGGTTCATTCGACCACCACCAGGCCGTAGGGCACGCGCCCGACCGGAATGCTCTTGATCGGCTTGGCGGCCGCGACGTCGACGACCGTGACGTCGTCGCTCAGGCCGTTGACCACGTACAGCCGCGCCTCGGCCTTGTCGAGCGTCACGTTCCAGGCCCGCTTGCCCACCAGCACCAGGTCGGTGACCTTGCGCTGCGGCACGTCGACGAAGGCGACGTGGTTGGCCCGCCCCAGCGCCACGAACGCGCGCTTGCCGTCGCGCGACATCTGGATGCCCACCGGCGTGATGTCCTCGCTGCGCGCACCCTTGACCTGAAACTTCAGCGTGCCGGTCACGGCCCGGGTGGCGGTGTCGATGATGCTGACACTGGCGTCGAGCTCGTTGCTGACCCACAGCTCCTTGCCGTCGGGCGTGAAGGCCATGCGGCGCGGGCGTTTGCCGACCTTCACGTTCTTCACCACCTTGGCGCTGGCCACGTCGATGACGTGCACCAGGCTCGCCACCTCGGAGGTGACGTACAGCGTGCCGCCGTCCGCGCTGACCTTGACACCTTCGGGCTCCTGGCCGACCTTGATGGTCTTGAGGACCTTGCCGTTGGCCGAATCGATGAAGCTGACCGCGCCCTCGTCCTCGTTCGAAACATAGATCGTCCTGCCGTCCGGCGACAGGTCGAAGGCCTCGGGCTCGTCGCCCAGCGGAATGCGCCGCACCGACTTGCCGGTGGCCGGGTCGATCACGTCGGCCGCATTGGATTCGGTACAGGCCAGCATGATCTGCCCCTGCGCCGTCAGCTGGATGTGGCGGCCCCGCTTGCACGTGGCAATGGTGCCCTTGACGGTCAGCGTTCCCAGGTCGATCAGCGTGATCGCCGGATCCTTCTCGCTGGAGACGTACGCCGTGCCCTGCCCCAGCGCCGCCCCGGCCAGGCACAGGCCGCCCAGCATCGCCGCGGCCAGGCGCACCGCGCGTGATGCAGGTCGTTTCCTCGTTGTACTCATGTCACGGTCTCCTTGTTCCTGGCGTTGCGTTCGTCGCTCGTGCGCGTGATGAAGCCGGCCTCCAGCGTGGGCCCGCCCAGCGCCTCGGTCACCTGCGCCGGCGTGCCGTCGGCCAGCAGCGCGCCCTTGTGCAGCACCAGCACCCGGTCGGCTCCGCCGGCCTCTTCGACCATGTGCGTCGCCCACAGCACGCAGACGCCGCGCTCGCGCACGTCGGCGTGGATGGCGCGCAGCAGGTCCTGGCGCGAACGCGGGTCAAGCCCGACCGTGGCCTCGTCCATGAGCAGTACCGACGGCTGGTGCAGCCAGGCGCGCACCAGCTCCACCTTGCGCCGGTTGCCGCCGGACAGTTCGCGCACGCGGCGATCGAGGTCGGCCTCGATGCCCAGGCGCGCGCAACCGGCCTGGATGCGCTCGGCGGCGAGCCGGCGCGGCAGCCCGTGCAGGTCGGCCTGGAACAGCAGGTTGCGGCGCACGCTCAGGTCCAGGTCGAGCGACAGCTGCTGGAACACCACGCCGATATGGCGCAGTGCCGCCGTGGCCGCACGCGCCATCGAATGGCCGGCTACCTCCACCTCGCCCTCGTCGGCCGCGAACAGCCCGGTGAGCACCTGGAACAGCGTGGACTTGCCCGCGCCGTTGGGGCCGAGCAGCGCCACGAACTGCCCCGCCGACAGGCTGACCGACAGGTTCTGCAACGCCGCCCGCGCGCCGTAGCGCTTGGTCAGGCCGGCGGTGCGCAGCATGGTCGTCGGTTCGGGCGTCAATGGCATGAGATGGAGCCGATCAAGCAATAGACGGGCCGCGAGTCACGCCCGTGGGACAGCGTGTCCGGGACGTGTGCCAGGCGGCCTGCCGGTGAAACACTCTGTGTCGAAAGTGGTTGCCACAAATCCGGCGCAGCAACCCCTACGAGAGCGCGGAACCCGGTGCGGTGTCAAGGGAAAACCGCCCGTGGCGCAACCGTCCGCGAAGGCCCGACGTTCATCGCGCCGATGCACGTCTTCAATAGGGTTTCCACCTAACGCGGCGCGGGCGCGCAACTTGCATTTGGGGCAGATGCCGGCGCCCTCACCGGGGCGCGGCGGTCGCCCTTTCGGCGCTTCCGCGCGGGCGGGCTGTTGGCTTCAGAACAAGGAGACTTCCATGCGAATTTGCGGGCTATTCCGGGCGCGCCCATGGCGTTGGCTTGCCGGGGCGTTACTCGTGGTTCCGACGCTGGCCTTGGCCAATGCGGATGTCGAGAAGAACATCGCCGACTCGAAGAACTGGGCTGTGCAGGCTGGGGACATGTACAACCAGCGCTACAGCAAGCTCGATCAGATCAACGCCGGCAACGTCGGCAAGATGCAGGTCGCGTGGACGTTCTCCACCGGCGTGCTGCGCGGGCACGAAGGCTCGCCGCTGGTCATCGGCGACATGATGTACCTGCACTCGCCGTTTCCCAACAAGGTTTTCGCGATCGACCTGAACACGCAGAAGATCGTCTGGAAATACGAGCCCAAGCAGGACCCTGCCGTGATCCCGCAGATGTGCTGCGACACGGTCAACCGCGGCCTGGCCTACGCCGAAGGCAAGATCATCCTGCAGCAGGCCGACAGCAACCTGGTGGCTTTCGATGCCAAGACCGGGAAAGTGCTGTGGACAGTCAAGAACGGCGATCCGAAGCTCGGCGCCGTGAACACCAACGCGCCGCACGTCTTCAAGGACAAGGTCATCACCGGGATCAGCGGCGGCGAGTGGGGCGTGCGCGGCTTCCTGGCCGCCTACGACCTGAACTCCGGCAAGCAGGTCTGGAAGGCCTTCAGCACCGGCCCCGACGCCGAGATGCTGATGGACCCCGACAAGACCATGACCTGGACCGACGGCAAGATGGCGCCGGTGGGCAAGGACTCGTCGCTCAAGACCTGGAAGGACGACCAGTGGAAGATCGGCGGCGGCACCACGTGGGGCTGGTTCAGCTACGACAAGGAGCTCAACCTCGTCTACTACGGCACGGGCAATCCGTCGACCTGGAACCCGGCGCAGCGTCCTGGCGACAACAAGTGGTCGATGACCATCTTCGCGCGCGACGTCGACACCGGCATGGCCAAGTGGGCCTACCAGATGACCCCGTATGACGAATGGGACTTCGACGGCGTCAACGAGATGATCCTGGCCGACATCGACGTCAAGGGCAAGCCGACCAAGGCGCTGGTGCACTTCGACCGCAATGGCTTCGGCTACACGCTCGACCGCGTGTCCGGCGCGCTGCTGGTCGCCGAGAAGTACGACCCGCAGGTCAACTGGGCCACCCACGTCGACATGAAGACCGGCCGCCCGCAGGTGGTGGCCAAGTACTCCACCGCCAAGGGCGGGCCGGACGTCAATACCAAGGGCATCTGCCCGGCCGCGCTGGGCACCAAGGACCAGCAGCCGGCGGCGTTCGACCCCGAGACCAAGCTGTTCTACGTGCCGACCAACCACGTGTGCATGGACTACGAGCCGTTCAAGGTCGAGTACACCGCCGGCCAGCCCTACGTGGGTGCCACGCTGTCGATGTTCCCGGCCCCGGGAAGCCACGGCGGAATGGGCAACGTGATCGCCTGGGACGCGGGCAACGGCAAGATCGTGCAGACGAAGCCGGAGAAGTTCTCGGTCTGGAGCGGCGTGCTCAACACCGCCGGCGGGCTGTCCTGCTTCGGCACGCTCGAGGGCTACCTCAAGTGCGTCGACAAGAAGGACATCAACAAGGAACTGTTCAAGTTCAAGACGCCCTCGGGGATCATCGGCAACGTGTTCACCTACGAGCACAAGGGCAAGCAGTACATGGGCGTGTTCTCGGGCATCGGCGGCTGGGCCGGCATCGGCATGGCGGCAGGCCTGGACAAGGACACGGACGGCCTCGGCGCCGTGGGCGGGTACCGCGAACTCAACCAGTACACCGAACTCGGAGGATCATTGACCGTCTTCGCCCTGCCGAACTGAAAGCGTCGTGAGACAAGTGCGCGTGCCGGACAGCCCACTCCGGCACCCGCATTCCAGCGCCGGGTTTGCGCCGGCCTGATCCGGGGAGACGGCATGCCCCACGCAAGCCGTCTGCCATTCCTTCAATAACATGGATCAAGAACCGATGAGTTGGAAAAAGGCATTGCTGGGTGCTTGCGCGATCTTTTGCATTGCAGGCGCCGCACATTCAGAGGACAAGGCGAAAGTGGTCGACGGCTACAAGGTCGACAGCGAGACGATGAAGGGCTTCCGGGCCTGGCGCGCTGCGGCGTGCGACCGCTGCCACGGCGCCAACCAGGAGGGCCTGGTCGGTCCGTCGCTGGTCAACAGCCTCAAGACGCTGTCCAAGGACGACTTCATCAAGACCGTTCGCGACGGGCGGCTGGAGAAAGGCATGCAGAGCTTCGGCAACAGCCCCGTGGTGATGCAGAACATCAACCAGCTTTACATGTACCTCAAGGGCCGCTCGGACGGCACGATCACCCGGGCGAAGGTCGAAGAACTACCCCAATGACTGCCTCAGCAACCCGTTGCGCCCGCGGCGCCATGGCCCTGGCGCTGGCGGCCGCTGCGTGGAATGCGGCGGCGCAGCAGGAAGCGCCGGCGCCGCGCACGGCGCTGCGCGTCTGCCAGGACCCGAACAACCTGCCCTTCTCCAACACGAAGGGCGAGGGCATCGAGAACCGGATCGCCGAGGTGTTCGGCAAGTCGATGGGGCTGCCGGTGGTGTACTACTCCTTCCCGCAGCGCCTGGCCTTCATCCGCAACACGCTGCGCTTCAAGCTGCCGGGGCAGGACTACCCCTGCGACATCGTGATGGGCGTGCCGGCCGGCTACGACCAGGTTTCGGTCACCAAGCCTTACTACCACTCCACCTACGCGCTGGTGTTTCCCCAGGGCAAGGGTCTCGACGGCGTCAGGTCGGGCGAGGACTTCCTCAAGCTCGACCCCGCCGTGCTCGCCAAGCTGCGCATCGGGTTGTACGACGCTTCGCCCGCATCGGCGTGGCTCAACAAGCACAACCTGGTCGATCGGGGCGTGCCCTACAAGATCATGAACGCCGACCCGGCCCAGTACCCGGGTCAGATCATCGAGAACGACCTGGCCAGCGGCAAGCTCGACGCCGCCATCGTCTGGGGCCCGATCGCCGGCTACTACGCCAGGCGCGTCAAGTCGCCCGCGCTGACGGTGGTGCCGCTCAAGTCCGAGCGCGGGGTGCAGTTCGACTACCAGATGGCAATGGGCGTGCGCTACGGCGAGCGCGAATGGAAGCAGCAGGTCGAGGGCCTCATCGAGGCCAACCGCGCGCAGATCCAGGCCATCCTGGCCGAGTTCGCCGTGCCGCAGGTCGATGCGTCCTTCGAGACGCCCAGGCAGTAGGCACGGGCTGCAACCGCGCGCGCGATGACCATTGCCGCCTTCGACTTCCGCCGGGCAACCGCGTCGCTGCTCGCCGGGCCGGCGCTGGCCGCGGCATGGCTGCTGGCGTGCACGCCTGCGGGCGCGGCCAACGACTTCTCGGAGGCCGAGAAGGCGCTGTTCCTGGGCACGCCGCTGGTCACGCTGCACCCGCCGTTGACGCTGGACTACACCTTCCGCAAGAGCGGCACGCTGGAAGCCCCGTTCGACGACAGCGTGAAGCTCGACCTGAAGGCCCGCGAGGACGGGCAATGCTGCGCGGTGGCCGCACGCTTTCTCGGCGGCGATCGCGCCCTCAAGCTGCCGGAGGTCGACAACGCCCAGGGCAACCCGGCGCTGATGTATTTCCTGGAGCGTGACATCCGCGAGATGCAGCGCCTGACGGGCGGCCAGCCGAACTACTTTCGCAAGCGCATCCGCATGGCCGTCTACCAGGGCGCCACCATGCGCGCGCTGACGCTGCCCTACCGGGGCGCCGACGTCGCGGTCCGGGAATTCACCATCGCGCCCTACGCCGACGATCCGAACCGCGCACGCTTCGAGAAGCTGGCCGGCAAGCACTACGCCTTCTACATGTCCGATGCGGTGCCCGGTGGCCTGTATGCCATCCGGGCGCGCATCGACGCCGCCGGCGGCAATGCCGCGCCGCTGATGCAGGAGGAAATGCTGATCGAGGGCGCCCAGACCCCGCCGTCCATGCCACCGTCCACGACCAGGCCCTGAAAGACGCGGCCGCTGCAAGGAACACCCATGCCCATGCCATCGATCCGTCCGCGCGCCTGTGCCCTGCTGCTCGTGGCGTTGGGTGCTTGTGCGGGCGCGTTCGCCGCACCGGCGGCGCCGCGCGCCAAGCCGGCCGCCGCGCCGCCTGCCAACGATTTCCCCACGGTGGATCGCGTGCTGTACGTGCAGGAGTGCATGACCGCCCACCCCGGGCCGGTCTTCGAGATGACCAACAAGTGCGCCTGCACGCTCGACAAGCTCGCCGCGAGCGTCAAGTACCAGGACTACGTGACGATGAGCACCATCGTCAAGGCGATGTCCATCGGCGGCGAACGTGGCGGCGCGATCCGTGACGTGCCGTCCTACGAACCGCAGGTCAAGCGCTACAAGGAGCTCGTGTCCAAAGCCGAAAAGTCCTGCTTCATCCTCCCGGAGCCGCGCTAGGAGGCATGCATGCCCGGCCGCCGCCGCAAGCCGCAAGGCGCCTGGCGCGCCCGGCTGCTCGCGGGCGCCCTGGCGGCGATGCTGATGGCGCCTGCCGCCGCGGCCGTGGCGGCCGGCGCCGCTACGGCCGCGCTGGCCGTGACCGAGGTGCGGCCCGGCGTGTTCGTGCACTTCGGCATGCTGCAGGACTGGGCGCCTGAGAATGGCGGCGACGTGGCCAATCTGGCCTTCGTGACGGGCAGCCGCTGCGTCGCCGTGATCGACACCGGCGGCACGCCAGCGGTCGGCGAGGCGCTGCGCGCGGCAGTCGCGCGCGCCACGCCGCTGCCGGTGTGCTACGTCATCAACACGCACGCGCATCCGGATCACCTGCTGGGCAACGTGGCCTTCCGTAGCGGCGCCGAGCCGCCTCCCCGCTTCGTCGCCAGCGCCCGCCTGGCGCCGGCGCTGGCAGCGCGTGCAACGTCCTACCTTAACGCCCTGGCGCGCGATTTCGGGCTGCGGCTGGAAGCACGGGACCTGGTGTACCCCGACATCGCGGTCGAGCGCACGGCGCAGCTCGACCTGGGTGGCCGCGTGCTCGACCTGCGCGCCTGGCCGACGGCGCACACCGACAACGACCTGACCGTGTACGACCCGCAGACCCGCACGCTGTTCGCGTCCGACCTGCTGTTCGTGCGCCACATGCCCGCCCTGGACGGCAGCCTGCGCGGCTGGCTGGCGGCGATGGCCGAGTTGCGCCAGGTGCCGGCGTCGCTGGTCGTGCCCGGCCACGGGCCGGCCGATGGCGATGGCCGCGCTGCGTTCGACGCGCAATTCGCCTACCTGGACAGCCTGCTGCGCGCCGTGCGCACGGCCCTGCGCGAGGGGCTGAGCCTGCCGCAGGCCGTCGAGCGCATCGGCGTGCCCGGCGGCGCGCCATGGCTGCTGGCCGACCGTTTCCACCGCCGCAACGTCACGGCCGCCTACGCCGAGCTGGAGTGGGAAGACAACGCGCCAGCGCCATCGCCCCCCGCGCCCGCCGGCCCTGGCGCCGCCACGGGAGCGCGCCCGTGACGGGGCCTGCCGAGCAACGGCGCCGCGCCTGGCTGCGCGCCGCGGGCGCCGGCGCCCTGCTCGCGGCCTGGCGCCCCGCCGGCGCGCAGCTCAAGACCGCCGACAACCCCGAGGCCAACCCGGTCTGGCAGAAGCTGCGGGCGAGCCTGTTCCAGTCGCGCCCGATCGCGCCCGCGGCCGACTGGTTCAGCCTCGTCCTGCCGGCGCGCGCGGAGGACGCGGCCATCGTGCCCGTGGCCATCCAGACCCGGCCGCCCGCGTCCTCGCCCGCCACCACCATCGAGAAACTCTGGCTCATCATCGACAACAACCCGTCGCCGCTGGCGGGGGTGTTCGAGTTCACGCCCGAGAGCGGGCGCGCCGACCTGGAAACGCGCGTGCGCATCGACGAATACACGCACGTGCGCGCCATTGCGCAGACCGGCGACGGCCAGCTCCAGATGGCTCTGGGTTTCGTCAAGGCCTCGGGTGGCTGCTCGGCGCCGCCCAGCAAGGACCTGAAAGCGGCGCAGGCCACGCTCGGGCGCATGCGGCTGCAGGTGCAGCCGCCGGCCGCACCGGGCGCACCGCAGCTGGTGCAGCTCATGATCAGCCACCCGAACAGCTCGGGCCTGGCGCTCGATCCGGTGAGCCGGCTCTATTCGCCGCCGCACTTCGTGCGCGAGTTGAAGGTCACGCTGGACGGCCGCACGGTGCTCGCGGCCGACCTCGATTTCGCCATCAGCGAGAACCCGAATTTCCGCTTCTACGTGCTGCCGCGCAGCGACGGCGAGCTGCGCGCCGAGATCGTCGACAACCAGGACCTGAAGTTCCACACCCAGGTGATGCTGCGGCGCGCCAGCCCGTAGGCCGCCCGGACCGGGCACCCAACAAAAGGAGACCATGACCATGACGACTTCCGCGACCAAGCTCAGCGCCTACGACAAGATCACCATCGACGCGCCGGCCAGCGCGGTGTGGGCCAGGATCCGCAACTTCGACGCGCTCAAGGACTGGCTGCCGCCGGTAGCCGAATGCCCGGCCGACAAGGGCAATGCGCCGGGCTCGGTGCGCCGCATCAAGCTGCACGGCGGCGGCGAGGTCGACGAGACGCTGCTCAGCCATGACGAAGCCGGCATGCAGTACAGCTACTCGGCCGCCGATGGCGGCGCGCTGCCCGTGACCGGCTACGAGTCGACCGTGCGCGTGAGGCCGCAGGGCCAGCAGGCGCTGGTCGAGTGGCGCGGCGAGTTCTACCGTGCCGACCGCGGCCAGAACCCAGCCGCCGACAAGAACGACGAGACCGCGACCGGTGCCATCCAGGGCATCTACAAGGGCGGCCTGGCGGCCTTGAAGAAGCTGGTCGAGGGCTGAGCGCAAGACGGCCGGTGTCCACGCACGGCACCGCGACACGCGACGTCATGCGGCACCTGCGCCTGCTTTCGATCCTGCCCTGCCTGCTCGCGGCATGCATGCTCGGCGCGTGCGCGCTGGGTTCGAGCGGCGGCGGCACCGGTACGCCGGCCGCCGGCAGCGTCATCGCTTTGCGCCCCGGCGTCTACATGGTGCAGGGGGCAAGCGGCGCGGTGGACGCCCGGACGCTCGGGCGCGTGGGCAACGCGGGTTTCATCGTCGGCGATGCGGGCGTGCTGGCCATCGACACCGGCACCTCGTACCGGCACGGGCAGGCGCTGCTGGCCGCCATTCGCCGCACGACCGAACGGCCGGTGCGCCTGGCGCTGATCACGCACGCGCAAAAGGACTTCCTGTTCGGCGCCACCGCCTTCCAGGAGCAGGGCATTCCGGTGATGATGCATCGCGCCGCCGCGGACCTGATGCGCTCGCGCTGCGAACGCTGCCTGGCAATGCTCCGGCGCACCCTGGGCGAGGACGAGATGCGTGGCTCGGCCGTGCCCGCGCCGGATCAGGAGGTCTCGGGCAGCCAGTCCCTGGACGTAACCGGACGCCCGGTCGAACTGCTCTACTTCGGCCACTCCAGCGGGCCCGGCGACGTGGCGGTGCTCGACCGGCAAAGCGGCGTGCTCTTCGCCGGCGGGCTGGTGGATGCGCAGCGCATTCCGGATGCGCAGGACAGCGAGATCGACGGCTGGCTGCGCGGCCTGCGGGCGTTGCGCGCGCAGCCCGCCAGCGTGATCGTGCCCGGCCACGGCCCGGCCACCGACGCACGCGCCATCGACGCGCAGGAAAACTACCTGCGCCAGCTCGACGACCGCGTGCGCGCACTACTGCAGGCCGGCACCGCCCTGAGTGCCGTGCCCGATGCGGCCGGCCTGCCGTACTTCGCCGGCTGGGACCAGTACCAGACGCAGCATCCGCGCAACGCGTCGATGCTGTTCGTGCGCCTGCAACGCGAGCAGTTGCAGCAGCAGCCGGCGCGATAGGAAACGGCCGGGACAGCATCTCAGGCCCCCGTCCCACATCAGGCGCGGCGGGGCGCGCACAACGCTCGCGCGATGGCCGGCGTCCAATGGGTTCAAGCTGGACTTCAAGGAGACCATCATGTCCATGACGAGAACCGCATTGCTGGCAAGCGGCCTGGCATTTGCATCGCTTTGCGCCACGGCCCAGACCGCGGCGCCCCAGACCGCGGCGCCGCCGACCCATCCGGCAGCCGGCCCTGCCGACACCGGATCGACCGGCCCGACGATGCCACCCACGCACCCGGCCACGAGCGGCGGCGCTGCCAACCCCTCGGTCAACGGCTACAAGGCCTCGCCGCCCTCGCCCGATGACGCGAAGCACGGTGGCAACGCCCGCAGCACGTCGAAGCCCGCGCCCGACGCCAGCAGCACGCAAGGCGATCCGACGAGTACGGATTCGATGACCAAGGACAACATGCCCAAGCACCCGGCCACGCCCAAGCAGCAGTGAGGCGAGCGCGCCGGCGCATGCTCGATCAGCGAGTCGTCGCCGTCAGCCTGCGCGAGTTGGCCGGATCGCGGAACACAAGCGGATGCTCGGTGACTTCACGCGGGCGCGCGACGGTCGCCTCCGCGCGCGCCACCGCATCCTCCACCAGCGCGTGGTGCGGGCTCTTGCTGCACACCGGGTCGGCCATGGCCGGGTCTTGCGCCAGCAGGTAGGCCTGGCAGCGGCAGCCACCCAGATCGACCTCGCGCATGTCGCAGCTGGAGCATGGCTCTTTCATCCACCCGGTACCGCGATACCGGTTGAAGCCTTCGGAATCGAACCAGATCTCGCGCAGGCCTTTCTCGCGCACGTTGGGAAATGCCAGGCCCGGCAGCATCCTCGCCGTGTGGCATGGCAAGGCGGTGCCGTCGGGCGTGACCGTCAGCAGGGTGCTGCCCCATCCGTTGACGCATTTCTTGACCTTGCCCTCGTGGTAGTCGGGGGCGACGAAGAAGATGCGCATGCGCCCGTCCATGCGGGCGCGCCAGGCATCCGTGACCGCCTCGGCCCGCTGCAGTTGCTCGCGGGTCGGCAGCAACTGGTCGCGGTTGAGAAAGGCCCACGAGTAGTACTGCGTGTTGGCCAGCTCCAGGTACTCCGCGCCGAGGTCTGCGGCCATGCCGATGATGCGGTCGATGTGGTCGATGTTCATGCGGTGGATGACCACGTTGAGCACCATCGGCCAGCCCTGCGCCTTGATGAGCCGCGCCACCCGGCTCTTGAGTTCGAAGGTCCGGGTGTGCGAGAGAAAGTCGTTCATCTCCCGCGTCGAATCCTGGAAGGACAACTGCACGTGGTCCAGGCCCGCGGCCTTCAAGGCGGCGGCGCGCTCGGCGCTCAGGCCCACGCCCGAGGTCAGCAGGTTGGTGTAGTAGCCCAGGCGGTGCGCCTCGGCCACGATCTCCTCGAGGTCGTCGCGCACCAGTGGCTCGCCGCCCGAAAGGCCGAGCTGCACGGCGCCCAGCTCGCGGCCCTGGCGCAGCACGCGCATCCAGTCATCGGTCGTGAGTTCGTCCTGCCGGCTGGCGAAGTCGAGCGGGTTGAAGCAGAAGACGCAATGCAGCGGACAACGGTAGGTCACCTCCGCCAGCAGCCACAACGGCGGGCCGGGGGGCGCTGGCGCGCGGTCGGTCATGGCGCCTAGTCCCAGGCAAGCCAGCGCTGCTGGCCGGCCAGTTCGACGAAGGCTCGCACGTCCGGTCCAAGGCCGGGCGTGGAGAAGGCCGCTTCGAGTTCCTGGACGATGGCTGCCAGGCTGCGCTGGCCGTCGCAGCGCTTGAGGATCTCGCCGCTGCTCTGGTTGAGGCGGACCATGCCTTCGGGGTAGAGCAGCACGTGGCTGTTCTGCGCCGGCTCCCACTGCAGCCTGAAGCCGCTGCCGATGCGCGGCCGGGTGGCGTCGCCGGGCGGCGTCACGACGTCACCCCGTACTTGAGCGCCATCGCATCGCTCATGGCCCAGAGGATGTCGAGCTTGAGCTGCAGCACCTCCAGCGCCCGTTCCTGCTGGGCGCGGGTGGTGAAGTGCGCCAGCGTCACTGCCAGCCCCTGCTCCACGTCGCGGCGCGCCCGGCTCACCCTGCTGCGGAAATAGGCCATGCCCTCCGCCTCGATCCAGGGATAGTGCTGCGGCCAGTTGGCCAGCCGCTGCTGGTGGATCTCGGGCGCGAAAAGTTCGGTGAGCGACGAGCACACGGCTTCCTGCCATGGTGCGCGGCGCGCGAAGTTCACGTACGCGTCGACGGCGAAGCGCATGGCCGGCGCCACGTGCCGCAAGTCCAGCACCTCCTCGCGCGTGAGGCCCACGGCGGTGGCCAGGCGCAGCCAGGTCTCGATGCCGCCCTCGTCGCTCACGCCGTTGAGCTCGAAGCCGTCGTGGTCGAGGATGCGCTGGACCCATCCGCGGCGGACCTCGCGGTCGGGGCAGTTGGACAGCACCGCCGCGTCCTTGATGGGAATGGCGATCTGGTAGTAGAAGCGGTTGGCCACCCAGCCGCGCACCTGCTCGGGCGTGGCGCGCCCGGTGTTGAGCATCACGTTGAACGGGTGGTGGATGTGATAGGCGCGGCCGCGTTCGCGCAGCCGCGCCTCGAACTCCTCGCGCGACCAGGGGGCGGACTGCGGTTCCCGGGGGGCTTGCATGGCTTGGCTCATGGTCGGATCTGCATGCCGTCCTCGCAGACTTCGACACCGGCGCGGGCGAGCTCGGCGCGTTCGGGAGAGTCCTCGTCGAGGATCGGGTTGGTGTTGTTGATGTGGATGAGCAGGCGCCGCGTCGTTGCCGGAAGCCTCGCCAGCCACTCCAGCATGCCGCCCGGGCCGGACTGTGGCAGGTGGCCGATGTCGCGCGCTGTCTTGGCCGACAGGCCCAGCCGCGGCATCTCGTCGTCGGTCCAGAAGGTGCCGTCGACCAGCACGCAGTCGGCGCCGGCCATCGCTTCGAACACCGCCGGCGTGATCTGTCCGAGGCCGGGCGCGTAGAAGACGCTGCGCCCGCTGGCGCGGTCGCGCATCAGCATGCCGATGTTGTCGCCCGCCACCGGCCGCTCGCGATGCGGCGAATAGGGCGCGGCCTTGGAATCGAGCGGTAGCGCGCGAAACTCGATGTGCGCGATGCCGGGGACCTCGAACGCGCTGCCGTCCAGCGCGATGGCATGTCGATCGACGCCGCAATAGTGGCCCAGCACGCGCAGGATCGGATTGCCCTGCGTCAGGTCTTCGGCGACCGGGTCGGTGCACCACAGCGGCAGCGGACTGCGTCGCTCGCGCAGCATGAACAGGCCGGTGGCATGGTCGACCTGCCCGTCCATCAGCACGACGGCGGCAATGGCCGAGTCGCGCACCGCGCGCGCGGGCTGCAGCGCCGGCGTGCTGCGGATCTGCTGCAGGACGTCGGGCGAGGCGTTGAACAGCACGCCGTCGGCGCCGTCGTCAGGGGCGACGAAGATGGACGACTGCGTGCGCGCCTTCGCCTTGATGGTTCCGGCGCGCACGCCTGCGCAGTTGCGGCAGTTGCAGTTCCACTGCGGAAAGCCACCGCCGGCGGCCGAACCGAGAACGGTGATGCGCATCGGCGGTGCCTGGGCCCTTGAAAGGCGCCGCCCTTCAGCGGGCGGCCACGTACATCGTGATTTCGAAGCCGAAGCGGAAGTCGGTGGCGCTAGGTGTTTCCCATTTCATCAGCGGTCTCCTTGGGGTTCAGGGTGGTGATGCGGAGGCCGGACGGCACCCGCGGAACCCATGTTCTCCCTTCGGAAGCGGCGCGGACAGCCGCCCGATCATGATTCGCGCCTCATGATTTTCATGATTCGAGCGCAGCCCAGGGCGAGCCGCTAACATCGGCCGCCTGTCCCCTCCACGGCCCCGCCCGATGAGCCTTCGGCTGAAGATCAACCTCATCGTCGTCACGCTGACGGTGATCCTCGCTGCCATCGTGCTGGCGCTCGAACTGCGCAGCATGCGCGACTCGGTCCACGAGGAAGTGGTGGCCGCCAACCGCGTCGCGTCGCTGCTGCTGCAGGGCACCGCCATGCGCTACGCCGCGCAGGGCACGCCGGCCATGCTGGCCTTTCTGCAGAGCGTGGGCCGGGTGCGCTCGAACGACATCGCGCTGTTCGACACTCACGGCCGGGAGCTCTACCGCTCGCCCTCGCCCACCTACAAGGCCGGCCGCGACGCGCCGGACTGGTTCAGCGCACTGATCGCGCCCGAGCCCTCGGTGCAGACCATCGAGTTCCCGGACGGCAAGCTCGTGGTGCGCGCCAATGCCACGCGCGCCGAGGTCGATGCCTGGGACTACGTGGCGACGCTGGCCGCAGGCGTGCTGGCCTTCCTGGTGGTGGTCAACGGCATGGTGTTCTTGCTCGTCGGGCGGGCGCTGCGTCCGCTGGGGCAGATCGTGCAGGCGCTCGAGCGCCTGCAGGCCGGTCAGTTCGACGCCAAGCTGCCGCCATTGGCCGGTGCCGAGGCCGCCGCCATCGGCGCCGCCTTCAACCGCATGGTGGACGAGCTGCAAGGCCACATCGAGACCGAGCGCCGCGCGGTGCGCGCCGAGCTGCAGCTGTCCGACAGCCGGGAGCTGACGCGCTGGATCGACAAGCACGTCGAGGCCGAGCGCCGCACGATCGCGCGCGAGCTGCATGACGAGTTCGGCCAGTCGGTAACGGCCATGCGCAGCATGGCGCTGTCGATCGCGCAGCGGGTGCATGCCCTGGACCCGCAGGCCGAACAGGCCGCGCGGCTGATCGCCGACGAGTCATCGCGCCTGTACGACGCCATGCACGGCATCATCCCGCGCCTGACGCCTCTGGTGCTGGACAACTTCGGGCTGGCAGAGGCGCTGGAGGACCTGGCCGAGCGCACCCGGCGCGCGCATGCCGGCGTGCAGCTCACGGTGCAGGCCGAACCCGGTGGCGCGGCGCTGGGCGCCGACGCCGCGCTCGCCCTGTACCGCGCCGCCCAGGAGGGCCTGACCAACGCGCTGCGGCACGGCCAGGCCCGGCACCTGCGGCTGTCGCTCACCTGCCGCGGCGGCGATGCGATGCTGGAACTGCTCGACGACGGCAACGGCCTGCCGTCGGGCAAGCTGGCGCGCGACAACCACCACGGGCTGCGCTGGCTGGCCGAACGGGTCCACGGGCTGGGCGGCAGCTTCGAGCTGGAGGCCGCCTCGCCCCGTGGCGTGCGGCTGCGCGTGCGCCTGCCCCTGTCGTCCGGCGCCACCCAGGAGAGCGCCGCATGACGCGCGTGCTGCTGGTCGACGACCATGCGCTGGTGCGCATGGGCTTTCGCATGCTGCTGGCCGACGCGAGCTTCGAGGTCGTGGGCGAGGTCGACAGCGGGGAGCAGGCCTGCGCCGAGTACCCGCGCCTGAAGCCGGACGTGGTGGTGATGGACCTGGCGATGCCCGGCATCGGCGGGCTCGAGGCGGTGCGGCGCCTGCTGGCCCAGGATCCGAAGGCGCGCATCCTGGCCCTGTCGGCGTACGAGGACACGGCGCATCCACGCCGGGTGCTGCGCGCCGGCGCACTGGGCTACCTGCGCAAGCGCAGCGCGCCCGAGACGCTGGCCGCGGCCGTCACCGCCGTGGCCAGCGGCCAGCGCTACGTGGACGCGGCAACCGCCCAGGCCCTGGCCGTGGCGCAGCTCGACGGCGACGCCAGCCCGGCCGACACGCTCAGCGAGCGCGAGTTCTCGGTCTTCATCCAGCTCGCGCGCGGCCAGAGCGTGGCCCAGATCGCGCAGGCCCTGAATCTCTCGCCCAGTACGGTGGGCACGCACCTGTACCGCGTCAAGCAGAAGCTGGGCGCGAGCAACCAGTCGGAACTGACGCTGGTCGCATTGCGTTGGGGGCTGATCGAGGCTTGAGCCAGCCGTCCGGCGCGCCGGGGTCGCGTTTTGCGCCACAAGCGCATAGGATGCGTTCCGCTTTCCATCTGATGGGGGTGAGCCATGCTGCCAACTGATTTTGGGCCGGTGCCGGACCGCACCGCGATGCGTCGTCGCTTCCTGCGCGGCGCCGGCGCCGCCGTCGCGGGCGCCGTCGTGCTACCGCGCTGGGCGGGTGCGCAATCGGACGCGGCCACGGCGGCGAACGCGCCCGTCGGTCCGCCGAGCACCGTCACGCAGCCACCGCGCGATTTCAGCCGCCGCGGCGCGCCCACCACCTATTTCACCGATCCCGACGTACTCACGGTCGACCCGGCCTTCGACGGCCTGCGCCAACCCAATGCGGCGATCCAGCGGCTGTGGACCGGCGCGCTGTGGTCCGAAGGGCCGGCGTGGAACTCGGTCGGCCGTTTCCTCGTGTGGAGCGACATCCCGAACAACCGGCAGTTGCGCTGGAGCGAGGACGACGGGCACGTGAGCGTGTTTCGCGCGCCTTCGAACAACAGCAACGGCAACAGCTTCGACTACCAGGGCCGGCAGCTGTCGTGCGAGCACCTCACCCGGCGCGTGGTGCGCTACGAGCTCGACGGCTCGACCACCGTGCTGGCGTCCACTTTCAACGGCAAGCGGCTCAACTCGCCGAACGACGTGGTGCCGCATCCGGACGGCAGCTACTGGTTCACCGACCCGCCCTATGGCGCCCAGCTCTACGAGGGCACGGTCGACGCGCCCGGCGGCCCTGCGAACAAGGCGGGCCGCCTGAATCCGAAGCTCGGGCAGCCGCCCGAGATCGGCAGCTACCAGCGCGAGTTGCCGACGGCGGTGTATCGCCTCGACAAGAGCGGCACGCTCACCCAGGTGGCTGGCGAAGACCTGGTGCCCGACCCCAACGGCCTGTGCTTCTCGCCCGACTTCAAGAAGCTCTACATCGTCAGCACCGGGCAGGGACCGGGCGACACGATCGCCGGCGGCAAGGGCGACATGTACGTGTTCGACGTCGGGGCGGACAACACATTGAGCAACGGCAAGCGGTTCAACGACTTCATGATCGACGGCGTGAAGTGCGGCCCCGACGGTGTGCGCGCCGACGTCGACGGCAATCTCTGGTGCTCGAGCAACGCCGGGCGCCGCGTCGGCTACAGCGGCGTGACGGTATGGACGCCCGACGGCAAGCTCATCGGACGCATCCGGCTGCCGGAGGTCTGCGGCAACATCTGCTTCGGCGGACCCAAGCGCAACCGGCTGTTCATGGCCGCGAGCCAGTCGCTCTATGCCGTGTACACGGCCACGCAGGGCGCGGCGCCCAGCTAGCCGGAGCCGCGCGCGTCCGGCCCTCCGGCCACCGGCGCAACGTCAATCGCGTCCCAGCCAATCCAGCAGCAGTCGATTGACGGCGTCTGCAGCCTCGTATTGGACCCAGTGTCCGGCCCCGGCAAAGGAGCGAACCTCGCTGTGCTGGCGGCGCGTTGTCAGCGCTTTCGCGACGAAGTCGGGATCGAGTGTCACGTCGTGCTCGCCCCATGCAAGCAGCAGCGCACCATCGTGCTGTTCCAGAATCGACGCCATGCCACCCGCACGCGAGATGGTCTTGCTGTGAAAGCGCGTGCGCAGGCAGGCTTTCCCGTGGATCTGGAGCGCAGCCTCGTCGATGGTTGCCGGCTCGTGCAGCATGTGCATCAGCAGGTTGTGCCGCATCACTGCATTCCATTCGTGGCTGCCCGGCGGGAGCCCGCGCCACGACTGAAGCTCACCGCGGGGTCGGCGCGGGCCGCCGTGCGCAGCCGGGCCGAACAGGCCCAGGTGCGAGACGTTGCCACGACGCGCAGCCAGTCGCGCGGCCACGAGGCTTCCGAAGGAAAAGCCGACCAGGCGCAGCGGCACGTGTGGCGGTGCCAATGCGTCGAGCGCCTGCAGCGTGGCGTCGACCAGGGCATCGAGCGAGGTGCCCGCCGGGTCGTCGGAATCACCGTAGCCCGGCATGTCGGGCGCCCAGACTGTGTAGCGCGTGGCCAGCGCCTCGACGTTGCGCGCCCAGTGCAGCCACGACCCGTGTCCACCGTGCAGCAGCACCAGCGGCTCGCCTTTGCCGAAGCGCCGCCAGCACATCCGGCCGCCGTCGAAGGCCGCGCGCTCGATGCGTGCGGTCGAGGCCAGCGTGTCCGGCGAAGGCCAGGTCTTGGGTTCGCGCGCCATGGCCGGCGCTTCCTCACGGTCGCGGCGGCCCTCCTCGGGCGAAAGTTGCATGGTGGGTGTCCTTCAAGGGTTTCGCGGTGCTTCCGCCAATGCCCGGAAGAATAGCGACGCGCGACGGTCGCTTGGTTGCATGCACCTGGGCGCGACCGGGCGCTACCGCTCGGACGCCACCTTGATCTGCGAAGTGAAGATTCCGTTGTTGCGCACCCAGGACGAATGGCTGCGCAGCGGCCTGAGGAAAAGCACGTTCACCGCCCACCAATAGACTGCCGCCAGGCTTCCGAAAAGCGCGAAAGCCAGCGTCTCGGTGCGATCGGTGCTGACATACACCCAGCCCAGCACCGCCGCGATCATCCAGAGGAAAAAATAGCATTTCACCCACAGCACCGCCGATTTGAGGTGCGAAAAGTCGCGGGTTCTTTTTGTCATCCAGATGCCGCCGGCCAATGCTGCCGCCGGGAAAAGCCCAACCACGAAAACGCAGGCCGGAATTAGCAGAACCCCAAAAGCCACGACCTTTGCCAAAGCGGCATTCGAGAGGGGTTGATTTTTCGTTTCCATTCGAGTGGTCGCGGTTTTTATTGAAGAAATAAGCCAGGGTCGACGTGCCTTGCCGAGGCTGCGGCCTGCCAGATGCCATGGCGGGCCGCGAGCCAGCGGTAGAACTATGGTTCTATGGCAATCGTAACATTTACTTACCTCTGTCGCGCAACTGTTAGCTGAGTTTGTGCAGCCCGCTGTGAGCCGCCGTCCACGGGGCGTAGCGGGTGCGACATTCCTCTTAGGTGAAAACCCTAGGTTCTGGGTTTTCCCGAATGACGCGGAACTTACCAATCGTAAAACTCTCACCACGGAAATGAAACTCCGTTCTGGTGGAGAGAACGCTCAATAAAGCCACCATCGATGCGCGCCGCCTCCCAGCAGATCTCATCAACTCCATCGCCAAGAAAAAAGGACAAACATGAAGAAACTCAACGCAATGAGTCTCGCCATTTCGGCGTTGACTCTGGGGCTGGCCGCCTCCTCGGCTTTGGCGCTGACCGCCGAAGAGCAGGCGCAGGTGAATGCCGCCGGCCAGGCTGCCGCCCAGGCCGTCAAGCAACAAGCTGCAGACCAGGCCGAGGCGCTGCTCAATACCGCCAAGACGCAGGGCGACGCCCTGCTCGCCGCCGCAAAGGAAAAGGGTGATGCCCTGATTGCCGCCGCCAAGGCCGCGTCCTATTCCGACTCTGCAGCCAAGGCCGCCGCCCTGGCCGAAGCCCAGTTGGCGAAATCTAACCTCGTCCTCGACGCCCAGGCGCAAAAGGACAAGCTGGTCGCCGAAGCCAAGGCACAGGGCGCGCAGGTCAAGTCCCAGTCCACCATCGACGCCGACGCCGCCAAGACCACCGCGAAGGCGATCACCACGTTCGACATCGGCCACCCCTGGCTGAAGGCCGCCGAGCCGACGGTGAAGGTCCAGTTCAACAGCAACGGCCCTGCCGAAAGCATGGACCCGACGTACAACGTCTGCCGTGGCATCGACCCGCGCTGCTTCCACCCGTGGAAGGGCAACATCAAGAACCGGATCCTGATCTACTCGCGCACGGCGGGTCCGCGCCATGCCAACCTGGGCCCGGCCCAGACCACCGCTGGCAGCGTGACGGGTTCGGCCAACATCCCCGACGCCAACGTCTACCAGAAGACTGTCGCCAAGTGGATGGAAGAACAAGGCGTCACGGTCACCTGGACCGAAGACGTCAACGTGCTGGCCGGCCTGAGCATCAACACCTACGACGCCCTGGTCATGGCCAGCCCGACCCGCGACACGTTCACCAAGCACGGCACGTTCGTCGCCGAAGGCGCCAAGGGCTACACCAACCTGGCCGGCACGGCCATCGGCACGGGCAACAACCCGGGCGGCAACCTGTCGTCGAGCAACCTGAACACCGACCAGGCCAAGACGTCGCTGCGCAACTTCATGCGCTCGGGCGGCGGCTTCGCCGGCATGCACAACGTGTTCGGCGCCGAGTACAACTGGCCCTACTACGAAGGCCTGCTCGGCAATGCCAACTATATGGACCACGGCTCGGCCCAGGCCGGCGACATCGTCATCGTGAACCAGGCAGACGTCTCGACCGCCGGCCTGCCCAAGCAGTTCCGCTTCGCAGACGAGTGGTACAACTTCGCGCCGTTCCCGACCAAGGTCCGCTTCCTGGCCGCCGTGGACGACAACACGCTGGCGACGGGCCGTGGCGGCACGAACCCGGGCCACTCGTTCCACCCGGTCACGTGGTGCCAGTACTACGACGGCGGCAAGGCGTGGATCACCTCGCTGGGCCACTTCAGCAACGCATTCGACCCGAATGCGACCAGCAACAGCAACTCGGGCATCTCGGCGACCACGCAGGCCTACTTCAAGCAGCACGTGGTGCACGGCCTGCTGTCGATCATGGGCCGCGAGCCGTTCTGCCAGGGCGTCGACAACCGCCCCGACGCCAACGGCAACGTCCGCGACGACAAGTGGTTCCACCCGCTGCAGAGCGCGGCCCAACCCGAACCCGGTACGTGGGCGGACGTGCGCTGAGTTCCGTCTGACCGGCTCGGCAACATGAACGCGGCGGGGATGGCAACATCCCCGCCGCGTTCTTCCGTTGAAAACGCCCACACGGCCAAGCCCCCATGAAACAGAAGCATCGAGACCGCAAGTCCGCGAACCATCCGGAGCAGCCGATCATTTCGCTGCTGCGCAAGCCGCCGCTCCGGGCCCGCGCCCCGGTCGTCATTCCCGGCGTGACCGCGGGCGTGTTCGAGCTGACACGCCACAACCACGAATCGGCGATGGAAGGCCGGCCCCTGGCGGTCGTGCACTTCTGGGCGCCCTCGTCGGCCTACTGCCGCGAATTCGCACCCGCGTTCGCCGCCGGCTCGGCCCGCCACCTGGGCGTCCTGTTCGCCAGTGTCAACGTCGAGGAGCAGCCGGAGATCGGCTCGCGCTTCGGCATCGCGTCGGTCCCCACGCTCATGATCGTGCGCGAGGGCATCATCGTGCACGTGCATGAAGGCCCGCTGCCCGCCGGCGCGCTGGACGCCGCGCTCGACGCCGCGCGGGCGCTCGACATGGCGCACATGGCCCGCCAGATGGCCGACGCGGCCGGCGCCACGCCCGAAGCCGCCGCCGGCCCGCCGTCGCTCGAAGCCTATCTACGCCCGTCGGTGCGCGACGCGCTGGCTCAGATCGCCCCGCGGCTGGCGGACGGCAAGCTGGTCCTGATACGCGACGCCTTCGAAGCGGACTTTGCCGAGCGCATGCATCGCAGCCTCGACCAGAGCACGGCCTGGCGCGTGCAGGAGGGCTACGAGACGCATTTCCACTATCACTACCACGACCTCTCGAACGCCCAGGCCTACCCCGAGGACATCACCGCGTGTTCCGGCATCTTCGATTCGCCGCAGACCAAGGCATGGATCACTCGGCTGTCGGGCCGCAGCTGCACCGGGCCCACGGAGTTCTTCGCCAACTGGTATCTGCCGGGCGACTACCTGCACCCGCACAACGACGTGGCGGCCAACGACGCCGATTCGCATCGCCAGGTGACCTTCGTGTGGTACCTGTCCAAGGAATGGCGCCCCGAGTGGGGCGGCTCGTTCTTCTGGTGTCCGACGAGCAGCTACCTGCCGGCTGCATTCAACACCCTGGCCCTTTTCAACGTGGGAGCCGGTGGCACCCACCTGGTCAGCCACGTGTCGCCGTTCGCCAAGGGCAAGCGCCTGGCCATCAGCGGATGGTGGACCGGGCAGGTGGCGCCGCCCGCAGCGGCCTGGACAGGACCGGAACAGATCCGCGCCGGCGACGCGGAATTCGAAGTCTATTGAGGCGGCGCACCGGCGGCGGGCTCGCGGCGAGCGGCGCGCCGCCGGCTCACTTTGCGGCCGGCTGCGGCTGCCAGCCGGCGAAAGCCGCCGGGTTGCCGCCGAAGGTGGCGGTGAGCTCGCGGGCATGCCTGAAAAGCGGCGGCAGGATCTTCTCCGCGCCAAGCGCCTCGATGCGGTAGCGCGGACCCGAGACGTTGATGGCGCCGACCAGCCGGTTGCCATGGCCGAAGATGGGGGCGGCAAAGGCCGCCGTTTCCGGGTCGCGCTCGCCGAACGAAGCTGAATACATCTGCTCGCGCACGGTGTCGAACCGCTTGCCCGCCGCGCCATTGAAGGCGCACAGCACGTGGCCCGAAGCCCCGCTGGTGAGCGCGAAGCGATCCCCCTCGCGCACCGAATCGCGCACGGCGCGCGAAGACTCGACGCGATGCAGCACCACGCGCCAGTCGCCGTCGACGACATAGAAGGAGGCGCCCTCCTCCAATTCCTGGACCAGGCTGCGCAGCACCGGCAGCACCAGGTCGCTGGCATTGAAGTGCTTCTGGTAGAGCGAGCCCAGGTACAGCACCTTGGAGCCGAGGCGGTAGCAGCCGTCCGCGTCGCGCAGCACGTAGCCGAACCTTTCCAGCGACTTGATCAGGCGCAGCAGGGTGCTCTTATATAGACCAGTCCGCTTGGCCAGCTCGGCCAGCGTCGTCTTCTCGCCGGTCAGGGCATCGAGGATCGTCAAGGCGCGGTCGACGGCCGCCACACCGGTGTCTTCATTCATTCGGACTCCTCCAGATAGGTATCGGGGGCATCGGCATCGCAACCGGACGCGTCACCCCAAGGGCATTGATTGTCCCGCGCGTGCCGGGATTCATAGTTTGCCCTAGGTGTTTCCAAAATAGAACTCTATTATGATGGACGGAACGGTTGACCAAGGCCACTCCAGAGCCGAAACCACAGCAATGACCCTCTTTTCCGGGCCCACGGCCCCCGAACGATGAGCACTCCAGCGCTTCCCAGATACGAGCACTACATAGACGGCGCGAGCGTGCCGCCTGCGTCCGGCCAGTACCTGCCGACCGACGATCCCTACACCGGCCAGACCTGGGGCGAGATCGCCCGCGGCGACGCCGACGACGCGGCGCTGGCCGTCGCGGCTGCGCAACGGGCCTTTGCCGGACCATGGTCCCAGCTGACGCCGTCGGAGCGCGGCCGGCTCCTGTGGAAGCTCGCCGACCTGGTCACGGCCAATGCCGACCGCCTGGCGCTGATCGAGCAGCGCGACAACGGCAAGCTCGCCACCGAAGTGGTCGCGCAGGTGCGCTATATGGCGGACTACTTCCGCTACTACGCCGGCCTGGCCGACAAGGTGCACAGCGACGTCATTCCCACCGACAAGAAAGGCGTGTTCGCCTATACGCGCTACGAGGCCAAGGGCGTGGTGGCGATCATCACCCCGTGGAACTCGCCGCTGACGCTGACCAGCTGGAAGCTCGCCCCCGCGCTGGCCGCAGGCTGCACGGCGGTGATCAAGCCGTCGGAATTCACCTCGGCCTCGATGGTGGAGTTCGCCGCGCTGTTCGACCAGGCGGGCTTTCCCAAGGGCGTCGTCAACGTCGTCACGGGGCTGGGCCAGGAAATCGGCGAACCCCTGGTCACGCACCCGGACGTGGCGCACATCGGCTTCACCGGCGGCTCGGTCGCGGGTCGCAAGATCTACGAGATCGCGGCGCGCAACTTCAAGACCGTGACGCTGGAGCTCGGCGGCAAGTCGCCCAACATCGTGTTCGACGACGCCGACCTCGACCAGGCCGTCAAGGGCGTGGTGTCGGGCATCTTCGCCGCCTCGGGCCAGAGCTGCCAGGCGGGATCGCGACTGCTGCTGCAGCGCGGCATCCACGACCGCTTCCTCGAGAAGCTCACGGCCTTCATGAGCGACGTGAAGCTCGGCGACCCGAAGGACCCCGCCACGCAGATGGGGCCGATCTCGACCCGGCCGCAGTTCGAGAAGATCATGGGCTACATCGAGATCGCCAAGAACGAAGGTGCCCGGCTGGTGATCGGCGGGCGCAGCCGGCCCGACCTGGGCTGCGGCCAGTTCGTCGAGCCGACCGTCTTCGCCGACGTGCGCAATGACATGCGCATCGCGCAGGAAGAGGTCTTCGGCCCGGTGCTGGTGGTGATTCCGTTCGACGACGAGCAGGACGCGATCCGCATCGGCAACGACATCGACTTCGGCCTCGCCGCCGCCGTGTGGACGCAGAACCTCAAGCGGGCGATGCTGATGACCGAGAAGATCAAGGCCGGCACGGTGTGGGTCAACAACTACCGCGCAACGAGCTTCACGTCGCCGTTCGGCGGCTACAAGGAGTCCGGCATCGGGCGCGAATCGGGCACCGAGGCGATCAAGGAGTACCTGCACACCAAGTGCGTGTGGGTCTCGTCGGACCTGGACGTTCCCAACCCGTTCATCCGCCGATGAGCAGCACGACCATGAACAAGGCGCTCGCGGGCTTCCGCGTGCTCGACCTGACCAACGTGCTGGCCGGCCCGCTGTGCGCCTACCAGCTGGCGCTGATGGGCGCCGAGGTGATCAAGGTCGAGGCACCCGACAGCGGCGACCTCGCGCGCCAGCTCGGAAACGACCGCGCGCTCAACACGAAGCTGATGGGGTCGTCCTTCCTCGCACAGAACGCGGGCAAGAAGTCGATCACGGCGAACCTGAAATCGCCGCAGGGCAAGGAACTGCTGCGACGGCTGGTCGCATCGGCCGACGTGCTGGTCGAGAACTTCCGTCCCGGCGTGATGACGCGCCTGGGCCTGGGCTACGACGAACTGCGCAAGCACAACCCGAAGCTCGTCTACTGCGCGATCACCGGGTTCGGCCAGGAAGGCCCGATGCGCGACGCCCCCGCCTACGACCAGATCATCCAGGGCCTGAGCGGCATGATGAGCGTGACCGGCGACGCGCACAGCGCACCGCTGCGCGCCGGCTACCCCGTGGCCGACACCGTCAGCGGCATGGTCGGCGCGTTCGCCGTGTGCGCCGCGCTGCTGCGCCGCAACGCAACCGGCGAAGGCGCTTTCATCGACGTGTCGATGCTCGACTCCGCGCTGGTCGCCATGGGCTGGGTGGTGTCGAACTACCTGATCGCCGGCACCGAGCCGCAGCCGCACGGCAACGACAACTTCACCGCCGCGCCGTCGGGCACCTTCCGCACCGGCTCGGGACCGCTGAACATCGCGGCGAACAAGCAGGACCAGTTCGAGACGCTCGCGCGCGTGATCGGCCGTCCCGACATGGCGCAGGACCCGCGCTTCACCGAGCGCGAAAGCCGCAAGCAGCACCGCGCCGCGCTCACGCAGGAGATCGAGGCGGCCCTTGCCACGCGGCCGGCGAGCGAGTGGGAGCAACTGCTGACCCGCGCCGGCGTTCCTGCCGGCAGCGTGCTCAAGATTCCCGACGTGCTGCGCTCGGAGCAACTGACCCAGCGCGAATTCGTGCAGACCTTCGGCAACGTGCCGGGCGCCGAACGCGAAGTGCGCGTGGGGCGCACGGGCTTCAAGCTCTCCGGCGGCGATCCGCACGCCGAGGCACCGCCGCCGGTGCTCGGCGCGCACACCGACGACATCCTCGGCGGGCTCGGCTATACGCCCAGCCAGATCGCCGAACTGCGCGAGAACAAGGCGATCTGACATGGCCGACCTCACCCAACGCCCCCCCGAGCAGCTGGTCAAGCAGGCCAGCGACTGGTGGTCCACGAGCATCGTGGACATCGAGCCGGGCAAGATCCAGTTCCGCGGCTACCCGATCCAGGACCTGATCGGCCGCGTGAGCTATCCCGACATGGCGTGGCTGCTGCTGCGCGGCGAACTGCCCACGCGCGAACAGTCGGCGCTGCTCGAAGCGGCGATGGTCGCCGGTGTCGACCACGGCCCGCATGCCCCGTCCATCGCGATCTCCCGCATGGCCGTCAGCTGCGGCCTGCCGGTCAACGGCGCGATGGCCAGCGCGGTCAACGTGCTCGACGACGTCCATGGCGGCGCCGGCCAGCAGTGCATGGAACTCATGTACGCCATCGACCGCATCGCGGGCGACGGCGAGCCGCTGGTGGCGCATGTCGTCGCCGGCCTCGATGCCTTCGTCGCCGAGCACGGCAAGATCATCCCGGGCTTCGGCCACCGGTTCCACGGCATCGATCCGCGGGCCGTCAAGCTGATGAAGATGGTCGACGAAGCGCGCGACAGCGGCTTCGTCTCGGGCCGCTTCGCGGTCATCGGCAAGCTCATCGACGAGGAGCTCACGCGCCGCAAGGGCGCGCCGATCCCGATGAACATCGACGGCGCCACCGCCGCCATCTATTGCGAACTGGGCTTCGCGCCCGAGCTCGGGCGCGGCCTGTTCGTGCTCTCCCGCTCGATCGGGATCCTGGCCCATGCGTGGGAGCAGAAGCAGCAGAACGCCCGCATCAAGGGACCGATGCCGCCTTCCATCCCCTACACCTACACGGGCCCCGCCACGCGCACATTCAACCGCTGACATCCGAGAGACATCATCATGAAGCAGACCATCGCCAAGCAACTCGTCCGCGAGCTCGAACGCCGCGGCGTCGAATACCTTTTCGGCCTGTGCGGCCACACCAACATCGCCGTGATCGCCGCGCTCGACGGCGCCAAGGTCAAGTTCATGAACACGCGCCACGAGCAGGTCGCCGCCCACATGGCCGACGGCTACGCGCGGGCCAAGAAGAAGACGGCCGTGCTGCTGTCGCACCTCGGCCCCGGCCTGACCAACGCGGCCACCGGCGTGGCGAACGCGGCCCTCGATTCGATCCCGATGGTGGTGATCGCCGGCGACATCCCGACGCATTACTACGGCAAGCATCCGCACCAGGAAGTGAACCTGCATGCCGACGCGGCGCAGAACGAGATCTACCGCCCGTTCGTCAAGCGCGCCTGGCGCGTCGACCGGCCGGACATGTTCGCGCAGATCCTGGACAAGGCGTTCCAGCTGGCCGAAAGCGGCCGCCCGGGCCCGGTACTGGTGTCGGTGCCGATGGACATCTTCTCGGCCGAGGTCGATACGCAGCAGTTCGAGCGGCTGAGCCACCACACGCCGCATCTGCTCAAGCCCTCGCTCGACGAGGTCGTCGCCGAGAAGATCGTGCGCACCATCGCCGATGCGAAGAACCCGGTGATCTACGCCGGCGGCGGCATCCTGCTGGCCGACGCGGCGCAGGAGCTTCGCCAATTGGCCGAGCATTTCTCGCTGCCGGTGGCGCACAGCCTCATGGGCAAGGGCGCGCTGCCGGACGACCATCCGCTCGTGCTCGGCATGACGGGGTTCTGGGGCACCCGGTTCGTCAACGACAAGTGCCTGGGCGCCGACTGGGTGGTCGGCCTGGGTACGAGCTTCCGCGAGGCCGACTGCAGCTCCTGGGAGCCGGAGTACACCTTCAGCTTCCCGCCGTCGAAGCTGATCCACATCGACATCGATCCGAACGAGATCGGGCGCAACTTCCCCACCGAGATCGGCGTCGTCACCGACCTGAAGCAGGCGCTGGTGGTGCTCAACCGCGTGGCGCGCCGCCTCTATCCCGAAGGCCGCAAGAACGAAGCCCTGGTCAAGGAGATCGCGCAGTACCACGCGGACTTCGTCAAGGGCAACGAGAAGCTCGCGCAGAACGACGCCTATCCCATGCAGCCCGAGCGCATCCTGGCCGCGGTGCGCCGCGTGCTGCCGCGCGACGCGATCATCACGACCGACGTGGGCTGGAACAAGAACGGCGTGGGCCAGCAGTTCCCGATCTACACGCCCGGCAGCATCCTGACGCCCGGCGGCTTCGCGACCATGGGCTTCGGCGCGCCGGCCGCGCTCGGCGCCAAGCTGGCCTGTCCGGACAAGGTGGTCGTGGCGCTGGTCGGTGACGGCGGCTTCGGCCAGAATCCCGCCATGCTGGCGACTGCCGTGGAAAGCGACATCGCCGTGGTGTGGGTGGTGATGAACAACCACGCCTTCGGCACCATCGCGGGACTGGAGAAGGCCCACTACGACACCACCTTCGGCACGGTGTTCACCAAGGACGGCAAGCCCTACTCGCCGGACTTCGCCGCCATCGCCCGCGCCTACGGCGCCGAAGGCGTCAAGGTCGAGTCGGCCGCCGGGTTCGAAACCGTGCTGCAACAGGCGATCGCCGCGGGCAAGCCGTTCGTCATCGATGTCTCGATGCTGAACAACCCGGTGCCCACCGCCGGCCACTGGAACATCAACGACATCTACTCCCCGGGCAAGAAGGTGTCCCATGCTTCGACCGATTGAAGCCCGGCAGGGAGCCCGCCGCCTGCGCGGGTTCACGCTGCTCGAACTGCTGGTGGTGATGGTCATCATCGGCCTGCTCGCGGCGTACGTCGCGCCGCGCTACTTCTCGCAGGTCGGCAAGTCGGAGGTGCGCAGCGCCCAGGCGCAGATCGACGGGCTGCGCAAGGCGCTCGACACCTACCGGCTCGACACCGGCGCCTACCCGACGACCGAGCAGGGGCTCGCCGCGCTGAACGCACGGCCGGCCAACACGGCGAAGTGGAGCGGCCCCTATCTGCAGCGCCCGGTGCCGCTCGACCCGTGGGGCAAGCCGTACCAGTACAAGGCGCCCGGCGCCCACGACGAGTTCGATCTGTTCTCCTTCGGCAAGGACGGACAGCCCGGCGGCACCGGCGACGCGGCCGACATCACCAGCTGGGAATAGGACACATGCGCTTCGATGTGCGCGCTCTGGACGGGCAGCGGCGGGTTGTCTCGCTGTCGCTCGACGCCGCCGACGCCGCCTCGGCGACAGCGCAGGCGCAGGCCCAGGGGCTTGCGGTGCTGTCGGCGAAGAAGCGCGCCGACGCGGGCGCCGCCTTCGGCCAGCTGATGAAGCAGAACTTCCCGCTGCTGCAGTTCACGCAGGAGCTGGTCGCCCTGCTGCGCGCCGGTCTCTCGCTGCCGGAGACGCTCGAAGTGATGGTCGAGAAGGAAACCCGCGCCGAGGCCCGGCAGGTGTTCGAGCAGATTCGCGGCGCGCTCTACGAGGGCCGCTCGTTCTCCCAGGCACTGCAGGGCAACGCGCGCCACTTCCCCGAGCTGTACATCGCCACCGTGCGCGCCTCGGAGCGCACGGGCGACCTGCCCGAGGCGCTGATGCGCTTCATCGAATACAAGGAACGGCTCGACCTGGTGCGCAAGAAGGTCGTCTCGGCCTCGATCTATCCGGTGGTGCTGCTGGCGGTGGGCGCACTCGTCACGCTGTTCCTGCTCGGCTACGTGGTGCCGCGCTTCTCCGAGATCTACGCCGAGTCGGGGCGCGAGCTGCCGTGGCTGTCGCAGTTGCTCATCGACTGGGGCCGCATGATCAACAAGCACAGCATGGCAGTCGGCGCCGTGGCGCTGGTGCTGCTGGCGTTGATCGTCGCTTCTGCGCGGCGCATCCCTGCCCTGTTCGGGCGGCTGATGCGGCGCATTCCGGCGGCGCGACGGCGCCTGCTGGTCTACCACCTGGCGCGCTTCTACCGCACGCTGGCAATGCTGCTGCGCGGCGGCATCCCGATGGTTCCGGCGCTGGGCATGCTGGCGACGCTGTTGCCGGAGGACCTGCGGGCGCAACTGCTGGCGGCCACGCAGCGCATCCGCGAGGGCGTCGCCACGTCGCAGGCGATGGGCGAGACCGGCCTGACGACACCGGTTGCCGCCCGCATGCTGCGCGTGGGCGAGCGCAGCGGGGACATGGCCACGATGATGGACCGCATCGCCGCCTTCCACGACGAGGAGCTGGCGCGCTGGGTCGACTGGTTCACCAAGCTGTTCGAGCCCCTGCTGATGGCGCTGATAGGCGTGGTGATCGGCGGCATCGTGGTGATGATGTACATGCCGATCTTCGAACTCGCCGGGAGCCTGAATTGACGATCGCCGCAGACCTGTTCGCGCAGGCGCGGCGCCTCGCGCCAAGCCGCGGCCACACGATCGTGGCGACGCTCGAGGAGCTCGCGGGCCTGGAACCCGAGGCCTTCACGCAGGAGCTTGCGCAGTCGCTGCGCCTGCCCTGCGCAAGCATCCAGGACCTGCACCGTTGGACGCCGGCTTTCGAGCTGCTGCCGTTCTCCGACTGCATGGCCGCGCAGCTGATCGCGCTGACCGACGACGACGGTGCGCTGCGCCTGGTGACCGGCGACCCGTTCCGCGAGGACAGCGCCGCCGCCGCCGAAGACCGCATCGAGCAGGCCGGGCAGGCGGCGCAGCTCACGCTTGCGCACCATGCCGACGTGGCCGCCTACCTCGCGCGCCACGAGGAGGGCCTGTCGGCAATGGCCAGCCTGCCGGCGGACGTGCGCGGCACGCGCGAGCGGGACGTCGACGTGGAAGCCCTGTCGTTCCAGAGCATCACCGAGGACTCCAGCCCGGTGGTGCGGCTGGTGCGCTCGACGCTCTATGACGCGCTCAAGGCCGACGTCTCGGACATCCACCTCGAGACCGGATCGCACGGCCTGGCGATCAAGTACCGCATCGACGGCGTACTGGTGGCCATCGGCACCGTCGGCGACGCCGAGGTGGCCGAGCAGGCCATCTCGCGCATCAAGGTGATGGCCCAGCTCGACATCGCCGAGCGCCGCGTGCCGCAGGACGGCCGCTTCACCGTCGGCGTGCGCGGGCGCGAGATCGACTTCCGCGTCTCGATCATGCCCTCGACCATGGGCGAGGATGCGGTGCTGCGTATTCTCGACAAGCAGCGCCTGGCCGACGCGGCGCGCGGGCTGACGCTCGACTCGCTCGGCTTCTCCGAACCCGACCGCGTGCTGATCCGCAAGCTCGGGCGCGAGCCCTACGGCATGCTGCTGGTGACCGGCCCGACCGGCTCGGGCAAGACCACCACGCTGTACGCGACGCTGACCGAGACGCACGACGGGCGCGACAAGGTCATCACGATCGAGGACCCGGTCGAATACCAGCTGGCCGGCGTGTTGCAGATCCCGGTCAACGAGCGCAAGGGCCTGACCTTCGCGCGCGGCCTGCGCTCGATCCTGCGGCACGACCCGGACCGCGTGATGGTCGGCGAGATCCGCGACGCCGAAACGGCGCAGATCGCGGTGCAGGCGGCGCTGACCGGCCACCTGGTGTTCACCACGGTCCACGCGAACAACGTGTTCGACGTGCTCGGCCGGTTCACGCACATGGAGGTCGATCCGTACAGCTTCGCCGCGGCGCTCAACGGCATCGTCGCGCAGCGGCTGGTGCGGCTGAACTGCCCGAATTGCAGCGTGCCGGCGGCGCCGACCGAGGAGCTTCTGAGCGAGTCGGGCATTCCGCTGCAGCAGGCCGCGGGCTTCCGCTTCATGGCCGGCCAGGGCTGCGGGCAGTGCCGCAGCACGGGCTTCAAGGGGCGGCGCGCCATTGCCGAAATCATGATCCTGACCGACGAGCTGCGCGAAATGATCGTGGCGCGCGAGCCGATCCGCAATCTCAAGGAAGCCGCGCGCCGCGGCGGCACGCGCTTCCTGCGCGATGCGGCGGTCGAGCTGGTTCAGGACGGTCTCACGAGCCTGGAGGAAATCAACCGTGTCACCTTCGTGGCGTGATCGCGTCGAAGTCTTCGTCGGGGCGCGGGAGCTGCGCCTGGCGGTGTCGCCGCGCGGCTGGCGCGCACGCGAATCGGTGCGCATCGTGCGCGAGACGCAGGATGCGGCCGCCGACCTGGCGGCGGCACTGGCCGAGTCGGCGCATCGCGGGTGCGACGTGCGCATCGTGCTGTCGAACTTCCACGTGCGCTACGCGGCGGTCGGCGATGCCGGGCTGCTGGCCGGCGCGGTCGAGCGCGAGGCCGCCGGGCGCCAGGTGCTGCGCTCGGTGTACGGCGAGGCGGCCGACGAATGGCGCGTCGTGATGGATGCGGACAGCACCGGCGTCGCCCCGGTCGCCGGCGCCGCGCGCTCGCTGATCGACGGCTTGCGCCATGCCTGCGCCAGCGTGGGTGCCAGCCGGGTGCGGATCCAGCCGCTGCTCGCCTGCGCGATGAACGGCGCCCTGCTCGCGCTCGACAAGGACGAAATCGGCCAGGCGGGCTGGTTCGGCGTGCTCGAAGACGACCGCCTGGTGCTGGCGACGCTCGACGGCGACGGCATCCGGGCCGTGCGCGGCCTGCGCGTGCGCCAGGACGCGGGCGGCGAGATCGCGGCGCTTCTGCAACGGGCGCGGCTGCTCGATGCCGACGCCTCGGGCCGATCGATGCTGGTGCTGGCGAGCGACCGCACCGTGCCGCTGGCGCTCGGCCCGGAATCCGAACTGCGGGTGCGAACGGTGCCGCTGGACGGCACGCTGCAAAACCCCATCGGGCGCCTTGACGCCATGGAGCTCTGACGTGCGTCCCTTGCGCATGGATTTCATCGACAACCGCGTGGCGATGTCCCCGGTCGCGCTGGCCAGCCTGGCCCTGGGCGCGGTCGCGCTCATCGTCGCGGTATGGGCCTATTCGTCGGCCAGCGCCGAGCATGAAGCCCTTGCCGCCGCGGCCGACGTCGCGCCGGCGGTGGACCCGATGGCCGGCGAGAGCCAGGCCCGCCGGCGCCTGCGCGAGGCGGTCGCGAAGCGTTCGGCCAAGGTGCTGGCCAATCTCACCGTGCCCTGGCCGACGCTCTTCACCGCGCTCGAAGCCGCCGCCGGCGACGGCGTCGTGCTGACCGGGCTCATGCCCGAGGCCGAGAACCGCCGCGTGCGCATCAGCGGCGAGGCGCGCCACTTCCAGGACATCCCGATGTACACCAAGAAGCTGCTCGGGACCGGCGCCTTCGCCAACGTGCTGCTTCTGTCGCACGACACGCTCGACAACCGCCGCATCGCCTTCACGCTGCAGGCGGACTGGACGGAGGCCGCCGCGCCATGATGAACAGGATCGACCTCGCCGCGGCGCGCCAGTGGCTGGTGCGCCACCGCGACGTCTGGCCCCACGCCGCCGGCGCCCTGCTGCTGGTGGCCGCCGCGCTGCTGTGGGCCACCGCCCTGCGCCCGCTGTCGGCCGACAACGACCGCCTGCGCGAACTGGTGGCCGAAGCGGCACGCCGCCCGCGCGCCGCCGTCGCGCCGAGCCCGGCGGAACAGTTCAGCGCCCTGGAGGCCAGCCTGGCGCGTCCGGACGATGCCGTGAGCATGGTGTCGGTGATCTACCGGCTGGGCATCGCCAACGGCCTGCAGATTCCCACCGGCGAGTACCAGCTCGAGCGCGTGCCGGACGACCGCATGCAGCGCTACCGCCTCAACCTGCCCGCCAACGGCAGCTATCCGCAGATCCGCGCCTTCATCCTCCAGGCGCTTCAGACCCTGCCGATCGCCGTCGACGACATCCAGGTGCGGCGCGAGTCGACCAGCGACAAGCTGCGGGTGCGGCTGCGTCTGTCCCTCTACATGCTGCCCGCCTGAGCCATGAAGATCACCGCCAAGGTTCGATGGAGCTTGTACGCAGTCGCCGGACTGGCGACCGCGGCGGCGATGTGGCTGGTCAATCCGCGCGACGGCGACAACACCGTCATGCCGGTGCGCGCATCCTCGTCGTCCGGGCGACCCGCCCCGACCGCGGACGCCGCGGCCGAGCGCCCCACGCCGGCGACCAGCGACGCGATCGCGCGGCTCAAGCGGCAGATCGCTGCGGCCATCGGCCACGACGGCATCGATCCCTTCCGCGACGGACCGACCGCCGAAGAGTTGCGCGCCGCTGCCGCGGCGCAGGCGGCGGCGGTGGCGGCGCAGGCCGTGGCGTCGGCCCAGCAGGAGCGCGCCGAAGCGGCCGCCCCGCTGCCGCCGCCCCCGCCGCCGGTGCCGCCCTTCCGCTACCTGGGGCACTGGAAGGACCAGGGCCGCACGCTGGCGTTCCTGCAGTCGGGCGACCGCGTCGTCGAGGTCCGGGGCCCTGGCCCGGTGGACGGCGGTCCGTGGACGGTCGTCAAGCTCGGCGACGACCTGGTGACGCTGCACATGCCCAAGGGGCCGACCCACACCCTGTCGTTCGACGCGCCGGGCAGCGATGCACCCGCGGCCGCCGTGGCAGGAGGCACACCCGCCCCGGCACCCGCGCCGGGTGCTCCCGCCACGCTCGCGCGGGCCGCCCAGTCCACCACGCCCGCCCAAGGAACGCCTCCCGGTTCCGCCGGCCCCGAACACGCTCCCGGCTGGGAAGAAAACTAAGTGACGCCCGAATGATCCCCCCACAAAAGTTCGCCCGCTGCCGCGTCTCGCTGGCCACCATCGCCCTGGCCCTGCTTGCCGGCTGCGCCACCGGGCCCGACCGCACGCGCTCCGATGAAGGCGCGCGCCTGATTGCCGAAGGCCGGCTCGAGGAAGGCCTTGCCCTGATGGAGCAGAACGTCAAGGCCCACCCGCGCGACCGCGAGCTCTATACCGAGTACCAGGTGCAGCGCAACAGCACCGTCCACCTGCTGATGCGCGACGCCGACCGCATGCGGTCGCTCGACAACCTCGACGCCGCCGAGGCGGACTACCGCATCATCCTGCGCATCGATCCGCAGTCGGACCAGGGCCGCTCGGGGCTGGATGCCGTCAGCCGCGCCCGCGTGCAGAACTCGCGCATGCGCGAAGGCCAGGCCGCGCTGCAGGCCGGCGACCTGGTGCGCGCCGAGCAGGTGGCCCGGCTCGTCCTGTCCGAAGAGCCCAACAACCGCGACGCCCGCGCGCTGGCGAAGGCGGTGACGGCGCGGCAGCCCGACGACGCCACGCCGGCGCGCCTGCGCGAGGCCTTCAAGCGACCGGTGACGCTGGAGCTGCGCGACGCGCCGCTGGCGACCATCTTCAGCATCCTGTCGAAGACCGCCGAGGTGAACTTCGTGCTGGACCGCGACGTCAAGTCCGACGCGCGCACCAGCATCTTCGTGCGCGACTGCTCGATCGAGGACGTGCTCAAGATCCTGCTGATGACCAATCAGCTCAACCGCAAGGTGCTCAATGACAACTCGCTGCTGATCTACCCCGCCACGCAGGCCAAGCAGCGCGAGCACCAGGAGCTGGTCATGCGCAGCTTCTACGTGGCCAACGCGGAGGCCAAGCAGACCGCCGCGATGATCAAGGCGATGGTCAAGACCAAGGACATCTTCGTCGACGACAAGCTCAACCTGGTGATCATGCGCGACACGCCCGAGGCCGTGCACCTGGCCGAACAGCTGGTCGCCACGCAGGATCTGGGCGAGCCCGAAGTGATGCTCGACCTGGAAGTGCTCGAAGTGTCCTCCTCGCTCGCCCAGACCCTGGGCGTGGAGTACCCGACGTCGATCGGCGTCTACGGCACGGACGCTGCCGGCGTCATCGCCGACCAGGTCCAGCTCAACGGCGACGGCAAGACCACCAAGCTGCGCGCCTTCACGTCCAACCCGCTGATGCTGCTGAACCTGTCGAAGACCGACGGCAGCAGCAACATCCTGGCCAACCCGCGCATCCGCGTGAAGAACCGCGAGAAGGCGCACGTCCACATCGGCGAACGCGTGCCGGTGATCACGACGACGTCGACGGCCAACGTGGGCGTGTCGTCGTCGGTGAACTACCTGGAGACCGGTCTCAAGCTCGACGTGGAGCCGAACGTGTTCCTCGACCAGGACGTGGCGATCAAGGTGGAGCTGGAGGTGTCGAACATTCTCGAACAGCTCAACGTGTCCGGCACCGTGGCCTACCGCCTGGGCACGCGCAACGCCGCCACCACGCTGCGGCTGCGCGATGGCGAGACGCAGGTGCTCGCCGGCCTGATCGACAACGAGGACCGCAAGAACAACACCGGCGTGCCCGGCGCGAGCGACCTGCCGATGCTCGGCCGCCTGTTCCGCAACGAAGGCACCAACGGCGCCAAGTCGGAAATCGTGCTGCTGGTGACGCCGCACATCGTGCGCAACGTGATGCGGTCCGAGCTGGTGCGGGCGCAGTTCCCCGCCGGCACCGACGCCGTGCCGGGCGCGGCGCCGCTGCGGGTGGGCAGGATGAACCGGCTGGAGATCAGCGCCGGCGGCGACGCGCCCACGCTGGCGCCGGCCAAGCCGGGTGCGGCTGCGGCGAGCCAGCAGGCGCTGGAGGTCGCCGTCAGCGCGCCGCCGGAAGTGAAGGTCGGCGACACCGTCACGCTGGACCTGAAGCTGCCCGAAGGCACGACCGCCGCGACCGCGAAGGTGCAGGTCAACTACGACCCGGCCGTGCTCAAGCCGGTGGGCGCCGCGCCCGAAGCCGGCGCCGAACAGGGGCAGCTGACGGTCGGCCTTTCGACCTCCGGCATTGCCGGCGGGGAGCCGCCGCGTCCGGCGTCGGTGCGGTTCCAGGTGCTTTCCAAGAAGCCGACGAGCACCGACATCGACATGCTCGTCGTCGAGTCCAACGCGCGGGTGTCGGTGCCGCGCACCTTCAGCCTTTCGGTGATCCAGTGAGAACGCGCGGTTTCACGCTGATCGAGCTGCTGGTCACGCTGGCCATCCTGGGGCTGCTGGCGACCGCCGCGGCACCGATGGCGGAGTTGACCGCGCGCCGCGTCAGGGAAACCGAACTGCGCCACGCGCTGCGCGAGATCCGCACCGCCATCGACGCCTACAAGCAGGCCGGCGAGGAAGGCCGCGTCGCCCGCGCCGCGGACGCCACGGGCTACCCGGCCTCGCTCAGGCAGCTGGTGGACGGCGTGCCGCAGGAGAACGATGCCGCCAAGCGGCGCATCTACTTCCTGCGCCGCGTGCCGCCCGATCCGTTCTACGTCGGCCCCGCCGTCAGCCGCCCGGAGGACACCTGGGGGCTGCGCGCCTATTCCTCGCCGCCGGACCGCCCCCAATCGGGCAAGGATGTGTTCGATGTCTACTCGACGTCCCAGGCCATCGGCCTCAACGGCACGCCCTACAGCCAGTGGTAGCCCCACCATGCGCAGAACACACGGCTTCACGCTGATCGAGCTGCTGGTCGTGATGGCCATCATCGCCACGCTGCTGTCGGTGGCGCTGCCGCGCTACTTCGGATCGCTCGAGCACGCCAAGGAGGCCACGCTCAAGCAATCGCTGGTGGTCATGCGCGACGCCATCGGCCAGTACTATGCCGACAAGGGCCGCTACCCCGAGCAGCTCGAGGACCTGGCAACGCAGCGCTACCTGCGCGAAGTGCCGGTCGACCCGTTCACCGGCTCGCGCGACACGTGGCAGATCCAGCAGCCGCCGTCGGATTCCGCCAACCCCACCGGCAACGTGTACGACATCCACAGCGGCGCGCAAGGACGCACCAGCGATGGCATCACCGACTTCTCGGCCCTGTAGGCCCGGGCGGCGCGGCCAGGCGGGCTACACCTACATCGGCCTGATGTTCCTGGTCGCGGTCATGGGCATCACGCTTGCTGCCGCCGGCATGGTCTGGCGCACCCAGGCGCAGCGCGAACACGAAGCGGAGCTGCTGTTCATCGGCCGCCAGTTCACCGCTGCGATCGCCCGCTACTACGAAAACACGCCGGTCGGCCAGCGCCCGGGCTTCCCGGCCAAGCTCGAAGACCTGCTGGACGACCGCCGCTGGCCGGTGCCCAGGCGGCACCTGCGCCGGATCTTCATCGACCCCATGACGGCAAGCACCGAATGGGGGCTGGTGCGCACGCCGGCGCCGGACAACCGCATCATGGGCGTCTACAGCCTGTCGAAGGAGACCCCGTTGAAGCGGACCGGTTTCGGCTGGCCGTACGACGCCGGGGACATCGCGGACATCACGGCGGCGCTGACCTACCAGGACTGGCGCTTCATCTACGTGGCGCCCGGCGACAGAGGGAACTGATTCCCCGCCTTACCGAACCCGAAAGAAAGAACACGCATGAAACCGATCTTCCCGTTGCGCAAGTCGTTGCTGGTGCTGGCTCTGTGCCTTCCCGTGGCGGCCGTCCAGGCCCTGGCCGGGGTCGACGACGAGGGCGAGATCAGCAGCGGCGCCGGCGAAGACGTGCGCTACAACGGCGTGTGGAACGTCCGCTTCGACGGCGGCGGCAGCGCCGTACTGGTGTTTTCGCCCCAGGGAGAGTCGTGGCTCGAGAAGGGCCGCCCCGGCATGCCGAAGGTCTGCCAGGGCAAGCACCTGCCCATGACGATCCAGGGCGGCACGGACAAGGGCGTCCAGTTCACCGTCTTCGCATCGCCCATCGACAAGTCCTGCCCGGACGTCACCTATATCTTCAGGGTGGTTCCCGGCGCCAAGGTCCAGACGCTCAAGGCCAGGCTCGAAGGCGGCGGCGCCGCGACGATGACGCTGGCGCCCGCCAGCCAGGGCAAGCCGCACTGAGTCGCAAGCCCGCTGGCGCCTGCCCGGTTGCCGCCGTGCGGCGGCGGGCCGGGCAAGGGGCCCCGCGCAGTAAGCGCGGGGCCGTTCACTCGCTCAGTACACCGTCACCTTGCCCGTGGAGAGCGGGTTCTTGCAGTCGTTGTAGTAGAAGTCGCCCTTCTTGTTAAAGGTGTACGCGAACGACTCGCCCGGCTGCAGGTGCGGATCGAACAGGCCTTCGAAGAACTGCGTGGCGCAGTACTCGCGGCTGTTGCCCTCGGGGTTGGTGAACGTCACCGTGGTGCCCAGCGGCACGCGCAGGTTGTTCGGGTAGTTGCCCGCCGTCTGCGTCAACGTGGCTTCGGCGCTCGTCGCCGTGGTGCGACCCAGCAGCACGATGTTGTTGACCGTCGAGCCCTCGGTGGCCGTGCCGCCCACGCCGCGGCGCGTGTCGATCGGTGCCGGAGCCGCCGCCTGCGCCACCGTGCCGCCGAGCTTGAAGGCCCACAGCTTGTCGCCGCGCGTGACCTGGTTGCCGTAGGGAATGCCGGTGCCGCCCGCGTAGATGGCAACGTACTGCTCGCCGTCGATCTCGTACGAGACCGGACTGGCGCTGATGCCCGCACCAGTCTGGAAGCGCCACAGTTCCTTGCCGTTCTTGGCGTTGAGCGCCAGCAGGTTGCCGTCGGGCATGCCGATGAAGCCGACGTTGCCCGCGGTGCTCAGGAAGCCGTTGCCGTGCGCCAGGTCATAGGGCTCCGGAACACGCCACTCGACTTCGTTGGTGCTGGCATTGACCGCCACGATGCCGCCGGACTGGTACTGGCCGATGGCGCGCTGGCCGTTGGAGCCCGCTTCCGTGTAGTGCGCAGCGGGGCTGACCGCGTAGCCGGTGTAGAACAGACCCGTCTTCGGGCTGAAGGACTGGGCGTTCCAGTTGGCGCCGCCGTTGTGGCTCGGCGTCGTCAGGATCGGCTTCTTCTCGCCCAGGTTCTGCATCCAGAAGGCGTCGTACATGCAACCCTGCGCATAGTTGGGAACCGCGCGGTTCGGGTTGCCGGGGATCGGGCCGCCGAGGTCGGACGGCGCAACGCAATCCTCCAGGTAGCCGCCCTGGTTCGGGTACGGCTGGGTCGCCCAGGTGAGCTGCCGCTCGTCCTGCGGTACGGGGCGCTCGGTGATGCCCAGGGGCGCTTCGCCGGTCTTGCGGTCGAGGATGAAGTACATGCCCGACTTGCTGCCGTAGGCCAGCACCTTGCGGTCGGCGCCGTAGATCTTCACGTCGGCGAACACGGGCGCCATCACGTTGTCCATGTCCCAGATGCCGTGGTGGACGGACTGGAAGTGCCATTTGTACTGGCCGGTCTTGGCGTCCAGCGCAACGATCGAACTGGTGTAGAGGTTGGTGCCCTGGCGGGTCGCGCCGTTCTGCGAGGAGCCGCAGCTGCGCGCATTGCCGAACGTGTAGTACACCATGCCCAGCTCGAGGTCGACCGCCGGGTGCATCCACGGTGCACCGCCGCCCACGCGGGCGCACGCCTCGGCGGCCACGGGGTCGCTGCCCCAGGTGGGGATGACGCCGGTCGGGTCGTCGCCGTTGCGCGGCGTGCTGTAGAAGTGCCACTTCTCGGCGCCGGTCTTGGCGTCGAACGCCAGGGCGGTGCCGACGCTGCCGTCGTTCGAGCCCGCGTACACCACGCCGTCGGCGTACACCACCGCCGCCTTCTGGACGGTGCCGTAGTCGGCCTTGGCCTTGACCTTCCAGATTTCCGCGCCGGTTTCCTCGTCGACCGCGGTCAGGTAGCCGCTGGCGATGGTGAACACCTTGCCGTCGCCGACGGCCGCGCCGCGACGCACGCCGGTGCCGCCGAGGTTGTAGGTCCACTTGATGGCGCCGGTCTTGCCGTCGATGGCATGGAGGTGGCCCTGGGCGGTCTCCATGAAGATCACGCCCTTGGAGACGATGGGCGAGCTCTGGTTGTCGCCGGTCGTGGCGCCGCCTTCGAGGTTGACCTGCCACACCGCGCCGAGCTGGCTGACGTTGTCCTTGTTGATCTGGGCCAGCACGCTGTAGTTCTGGTTACCCAGGTTGCCGCCGACCTTGGGATGGTCCTTGACCGCGTCCTTGACCGCCTGCTTGGCGGCGGCGGCGTCGACGGTGCCCTGCGCCTTCACTTCGGCCTTGTCCCCCTTGGCGTCGAGCATGAGCGCGTCCTTCTTCGCCTGCGCTGCGGCGATCAGGTCCGCCTTCTGCAGCTGGGCCTCCGCCACCGCGGCCGCCTTGGCTGCCGAGTTGGGGTAGCTGGCGGCCCTGGCGGCCGCGACCAGCGCGTCGCCATCGGTCTTGGCGGCGTCGACGAGCGCATCGCCCTCGGCCTTGGCAGCATCCACGAGCGCCTGGCCGTCGGCCCTTGCCTGTGCCTTGACGGCCTGCGCGGCGGCCTGGGCCTCGGCATTGACATTGGCAGCCAGCGCAGAAGCGCCGGCCATGCCCATCACCGCTGCCGCGATCGCGAGCGTGATCGGGGAGAGTTTCTTCATGTTGTATCCCTCGGGAGGAAAAGAGTTATGGAGGTGCGGGGCGCTGGGGAACGTCAGTCCCTTGTCTGGTCAGACGCCGCGACACGAACACCGGCAGGGACGCCGGCAACGACAACGAACCGGGTGGGAAGCCTGGCCTGTGGCTTCGGATGTCTCCTTGTTTTTCTTTGGAACCGACGGGGCGGATTGCCGGATGGGTTGCGTTCTCTTAGATAGAACGTCATTCCATTTCAGAATTCTAGACGCGGAAGCCCGCGCGACAACTAGGGTTGTCACCAGAGCGGGCGTTTTTGTGGGGGGAGCGGAGATGAAGCAGGCGGCTGGAGGCCGCCGCGAAATGCCTGCCGGGGGAAGGCGCTGGCTGGTTAGGAGGTCTTCTGCCTGCGCACCAGCTTCATGGTGGCCGGACCGTTGCCCCTGGCCGTGGCCTTCAAGGTCTTGGCGGTGGCATCGACGGGATTGAACCGGTAGCTGATGTTGGGGCACTTGGGATCGACCGTCGAGGCGAAGACGGTGAACGACAGGCCCAGGTCCGGATGGGTGAGCTGCACCGTCAACGGCAGCTTCTTGCCCTGGCAGACGGCCGGCATCTTCGAGCGGCCTTTCTCGGTCCAGAAGCCGTCCCAGTCGCGCAGGTCGAGCACGGCGGTGCCGCCGTGCTCGAAGCGGACGTTCCACACGCCGGCGAACACGGGCGCGTCGTCCTTTCTGTCGCTCCCGTGGGAAGGCGCCTGCCTGTCGCCGCCGTCGCCGTTGATGTCTTCGTCGTGGTCGTGCTGTGCGAACACGGCGGCCGGCAGGCACAGGGCCAGCAGCAGGAGGGATTTGCGCAGAGTAATGAAGGGCATGGTCGGTCGCGTTCTCTCAGTCAGAACTTGGTTTCAAAATGAGCCGCGAAGGTACGGGACGCGCCTGCGCGCGTCAACGGGGACGATCCGAAGTCGCACGAAGTACTCAAAAAAGGGGTTTTCCCTCGTGCACACAAAATCAGAACATAGTTATGCTGCGCGGAACGAAACGAAACGTAGCGCCCAAAGTCCGTCGCCCGTTCCCACCAAGACACATTCATCCAACCAAGCGATCCATCGCCATCTGAGGAGCCACCATGAAACGCCTGTTCTTCCGCACCACCCTGTGCGCCGCCCTGCTCGCCTTCGGCGCCGCGACGGCCAGCGCGCAGGACATCCAGGAACGCACGATCAAGTTCGGCCACATCAACAACACCGACCACGCCGTGAGCTTCGGCGTCAAGCGCTTTGCCGAACTGGTTGCCGCCAAGAGCGGCGGCAAGATGAAGGTGCAGGAGTTCCCTGCCTCGACGCTGGGCAACGAGCTGCAGCAACAGTCGGCGCTGCAAGGCGGCGTGCAGGAAATGACGGCGCCCTCGACCAGCACGCTGGCGGGCATCGTCAAGGAATTCGGCCTGGTCGACTTCCCGTTTGCCGTGAGCACCTTCGCGCAGGCCGATGAACTGCTCGACGGTCCGTTCGGCCAGGCCCTGCTGGCCAAGCTGCCGGAAAAGGGCCTGGTGGCGCTCGGCTACTGGGACCTGGGCTTCCGCAACGTGACCAACAGCAAGCACCCCATCACCAAGGCGGAAGACCTGGCCGGGCTGAAGCTGCGCGTGATCCCCAACCCGGTGTTCCTCGAAACCTTCAAGGCGCTGGGCGCCAACCCCACGCCGATGCCCTTCGCCGAGCTGTACGGCGCGCTGGAGTCGAAGGCGGTGGACGGCCAGGAAAACCCCTTCGCGGTGATCCTGTCGAACAAGTTCTATGAAGTGCAGAAGTACGTCAGCGCGACCAACCACGTGTATGCCGCCAACATCGTGCTGGTCAGCAAGAAGTTCTGGGACCGTCTCTCGCCGGCCGAGCAGAAGGTCATGAACGACGCCGCCAACGAGACGCGCTCCTACCAGCGCCAGGTCAGCCGCGCCGCAGCACAGAAGGCCGTGGGTGACCTGCAGGCCAAGGGCATGACGTACAACGAGCTGGCACCGGCCGAACTGGCCCGCATGAGCAAGCTGGCCAAGCCGGTGACCGAGAAGATGGCCGCCTCGTACGACCCGACGATGGTCAAGCTCTACAACGCCGAGCTGACCCGCATCCACGCCAGCGGCAAGTAAGCCCGCACGGCCCGCGCCGGGCAGTGTCCGGGCGCGGCGCCCCACAGCGGCGGGCTTCGCGCCCGGTCGCGGTGCGGGGTGTTCCCGCTTGACTGCATGACTTGGGGCAGGCGCCCTGCCTGCCCCTTCTTTTTGCCAATGCATTTGCTCCCATGACTACTTCTCTCGCGCCGCTTTCGCCCGAGGGGCGCGGCGCCGACGAACGCTGGTTCGACCGCATCCTTCGCCGCTACTGCCTGATCCTCGAGTGCGTCATCGCCGCCGGCCTGGCCGTGATGGTGGTGCTCGTGTTCGGCAACGTGCTGTTGCGCTACGCCTTCGACTCGGGCATTGCCGTGTCGGAGGAAATGTCGCGCTGGCTTTTCGTGTGGGTCACTTTCCTCGGCGCAGTGATCGCGCTGCGCGAGCACGCCCACCTTGGCACCGACATGCTGCTGGCACGCCTGTCGCTGCGCGCGCGCAAGGCGTGCGTGGCGCTGGGCTACCTGCTCATGATCTACACCTGCTGGCTGCTGCTGCGCGGCTCGTGGTCGCAGGTCCAGATCAACGTCGACGTGACGGCACCGTCCAGTGGCGCCTCGATGGCGATCTTCTACGGCGCCGGCGTGGTGTTCGCCGTGTCGGCGCTGTTGATGCTGGTGGCCGAACTCTTCAAGCTGCTGACGGGGACTTCGCGAACGCCGCTCATCGCCACGGATGCGGAGGCCACGCCATGACGCTGGCAATCTTCCTGGGCGTGCTGCTCGCCGCCATGGCCATCGGCGTGCCGATCGCCTTCTCGCTGCTGCTCACCGGTGTCGCCATGATGTGGCACCTGGACCTGTTCGATCCGCAGATCCTGGCGCAGAACGTCATCAACGGGGCAGACAGCTTTCCGCTGCTGGCCATGCCCTTCTTCATGCTCGCCGGCGAGATCATGAACGTCGGCGGCCTGTCGCGCCGCATCGTCAACCTGGCGCTGGCGCTGGTCGGCCACATCCGCGGCGGCCTGGGCTACGTGACCATCATGGCCGCATGCCTGATGGCTGCGCTGTCCGGCTCGGCCGTGGCCGATGCCGCGGCGCTGGCGGCGCTCCTGCTGCCGATGATGGCGGCGGCGGGCCACGACAAGGCGCGCTCGGCCGGCCTGATCGCCTCGGCCGGCATCATCGCGCCGGTGATCCCGCCGTCGATCGGCTTCGTGGTGTTCGGCGTCGCCGCCAACGTCTCGATCTCCAAGCTGTTCCTGGCGGGCATCTTCCCCGGTCTGCTGCTCGGTGCGTCGCTCTGGTTCACCTGGTGGTGGGTGGCGCGGCGCGAACAGATTACGCCGCCGCCGCGCCAGAGCCGCGCCGAAGTGCTGCGGGCGGTGCGCGAGGCATCGTGGGCGCTGGTGCTGCCGGTGATCATCATCGTCGGGCTGAAGATGGGCGTCTTCACGCCTACGGAAGCGGCCGTGGTGGCCGCGGTGTACGCCCTGTTCGTCTCGACGGTGGTGTACCGCGAGCTGAACCTGCGCCAGCTCTACCATGTGTTCACGAGCGCGGCCAAGACCAGCGCGTTGATCATGTTCCTGGTGGCCGCGGCGATGGTGAGCGCCTGGCTCATCACGGTCGCCGGCCTGCCGGCGATGGTCGTCTCGTTGCTGCAGCCCTTCCTCGAGCACAAGATGCTGCTGATGTTCGCCATCATGCTGCTGATCATGGCGGTCGGCTGCGCCATGGACATGTCGCCGACCATCCTGATCCTCACGCCAGTGCTGATGCCGGTGGTGAACGCCGCGGGCATCGACCCGGTCTACTTCGGCGTGATGTTCATCATCAACAGCTCGATCGGGTTGATCACGCCGCCGGTCGGCGCGGTGCTCAACACCGTGGCCGGGGTCGGGCGCATCAAGATGGACGCGGTGATCAAGGGCGTGATGCCTTTCATGATCGCCCAGTTCGGGCTCCTGTTCCTGCTCATCGTGTTTCCGCAACTGGTCACGGTGCCGGCGCAGTGGTTCTACAAGTGACCTGCAGCTGATAGGCCGAGATTGAAACGAGGCGCGGCGTCAACGCCGCCGCCCGGCATCGCCCCTCCAACAACATGAAGAACGCAGAGCGAAAGCACATGAAGAAACTGGTATTTGCAAACGCCGTCGCCGCCATGCTGGCAACCTTCGCCCTCGTCGGCTGCGGAGGCGGAAGCGGCGAGGAAGGCGCCGTCTCCACGGCGGTGACTACGACCGAGCCGGACCCGGTGCAGGAAGCGCCGGCGCCCGGCAAGTCTCCCGTCCCCACGGAGGCCGCCGGTCCCGGCGTGACGCTGACGCTGACCGATTGCGCGCGGGTGACGGGCAATCCGGTCCCCGCGCCCGAGATCAGCGGCGCCGACATGCAGGAAGTCAATGACGTTCTCATGAGCCACGACGCCGCGCACAGCTTCGACGTGTTCCAGCGCTCGCCGGCGGAGGTGATGTGGTGGGTGCGAAGCTCCGGCCGGGCGGTGACGCTTGCCGCGCTCGGAACCGGTGTTCACGAAACCAACCACGTCCTGGATTTCCTGCTGTCGGGCATCTGCAATGAAGACCGCTACGCCCGATACCTGCTCGACGGGCAGGTCCACGTGACCGGCACGCGCATGGGAGACACCGCCAACCGCGTGATCGTGGACAGCACGTACCCGGCGGCGCTGAAGGTATCGCGCGCCGCGCGGTACAGCCTCTACATCACGGAGACCGCCGGCAACTCGCGCAACGACTTCTCGTCGCTCCTCGACGAGTTCAATGCGTATGCGGGCGCGGCCGCACTCGAAGCGTCGGTGCGCAGCGACCCCGACATGGGCTACCTCTACCAGGCGAACGTCATGTCCGACGAGAACATCGGCGGCATGGTCGACTTCATGCTGTTCATGCAGCACTACCTGCTGGCCGCCAGGACCGGCACCCCGCAGACGTACTCGGCCATTCAGGGGCAACCGGACACGCTCGCATTCATGCAAGTGCTCTGGACCCGCGCGGAATCGCTGCTGGCGCGCGCCTACCCGTACTCGACCGCCGCCACCGGCAAGGGCGGCACGATCGTCCCGGCGGATGTGTTCGCCGAGATCTATTCGCCGCAGATGCTCTCTGAGCTGGACGCGCTGGGCATCACCCACAAGGTGGCGGCCGACTGGGCCGGCACCTACCTCCACTAGGACGGCGCCGCCGGGGCGGGCGAAACACGCCCCGGCTGGTCAGGGCTGACGCGCGTAGCGCAGGTGCGTGGCGGCAGGGCCGGCAAGGACGCTCTCGATGCGAAACTGCGGCGCGGCATCTCCCAGGTGCTCGAAGAGCCGCCGGCCGCTGCCGAAGAACACGGGCGCCAGCGCGATTTCCAGTTCGTCGACGACTCCCAGTGCCAGGTACTGCTGGATCACGTCGGCTCCGCCCGAGATGCGAACGTCGCGGCTGCCCGCGGCTTCCCGGGCCAGCGCCAGGGCACGCTGCGGCCCGTCGTTGACGAAGTGGAAGGTCGTCCCGCCGGGGCGCACCCACGGATCGCGCTTCTCGTTGGTGAGCACGTAGACCGGCGTGTGGAACGGCGCTTCTTCCGGCCAGGCGGCCTCGCCCTGGTCGAACATGCGCTTGCCCATGATGTTCGCGCCGGTGCGCTCGAAGGTGGCGCGCACCAGGTCGTTGACCGGCCCGGTCTCGCCGCCTGCGACCTTGAGGACGTTCTCGCGAAAGTACTGCTGCCCGAGTATCCAGGCCATCATCGCGCCCCACTTGGCACCCCAGTTCTTGTAGCCGGGGTTGTCCATGGTCATCCCCTCGGGGGCCATGTAGCCGTCTAGGCTGAGGCCGATGTTGACGAAAACCTTGCTCATGCGTGGATCCTGTTTGTGTACGGCGTCCACAATTCTAGCCAGTCCCTGCGCTTCGCGCCGTGACATCGACCCGGCGGGGTCCGCAGCGAGCGACAGCGTGCAGGACTACGTCAGGTCAGCGCGCGCCGCCGACACATGGCGAGACCCGCACCGACAGGTCGTTACAACGATCGGCCGCATGCTTGGGGCAGTTCCCGACACCGCCGCCATCCATGACCGATTTCCTTCTCCTGCTGCTGACGCTGGCCATCAGCTTTGCCGCCGCCGCACTCCTGCGCGGGATGGTCCGCTTGATCCAGCAGTTCGTGGCCACCCGTACGACCGCCGGACAGGGGCGCGGGTTGGCGCACCCCTTCACGGCGGTTCGGAACGGATAGGGTTGCCTACAGCAGGCCTGAGCCCTGCGCTGCATTCACGACCGCACCGGTCAGTTCGAGGACCTGGGCGGTGAAATCCCTCGACGGCTCTGCGACGAAGGTCGTGCTCCAGACCAGGCGATTCTGAGAAATGTCCGTGAGCCGCCCCTGGGCCGCAAAGCCGGTGCTTCCCCAGCCGCCGGCGCCGATCGGCAAATCGATGCCGACGCCGGCGCCACCGCCTCTTCCCCAGCTGAAGCCGCCCAGGCCGATCGAGGCACCGGAGAAGCCGCCACCGCCGATGGCGGCCGGCGTGAGCGCCACGACCAGCACTGACCTTGCGCCAACACCGGCAGCCTCGGCCGCCAGCTGGGCGTCCAAGTCCCTGCCGCTGGCGAGCGAAGACTCTCGTGCCACGAGGGGTTGCGCACCGCGCTTTTGCAATTCGCTGAGCAGCGACGCCTGGCAGTTCTGCCGCATCGCAATGTCCCACGCTTCGCAAGCGACAAGGACCTTGTCTGTGCGCAAGAGCCCCGACTTCGCACCCAGCGCCGGGTCGATCCAGTGACCCGACTGTTGCGGCGACGAGGCACAGCCGACCAGGGAAATGGCCGCGAGCGCAGCGGCCACGCCGAAAAACTGCGCGGACGCCTGCCGACGCCTAGGACTTCTGCTCGCGGGCGGCATTTCGCAGATCGCGGATCTGATCGTGGTTGCGCTGCGCGCCGTCGGCCTGTCGTTGCACCGCCGCGCGCACGTCGGCCGGCAGGTTCTGCTTGAGCGCCTTCCGATATTGGGCCACGGCCGCGTCCTCTCCGCGCTCGCAGGATTCGAGCATCGACAGTTCGCTGTCGGCGCCGACCGTGCCTTTCACGTGCACCCAGCCGCGGTGCAAGGCGCCAGCGGCCGTGCCGCCGTCGGCCGGCGTGCCACCGTATTGGCCGATCAGCGCTACCAGTTCCTGCTCTCCCTCGCGGCAGGAATCGGCCCGGCTGACGAACAGTTGCTTCATGGAAGCAGATTCGACCTCTTCGGCGCAAGCCAGGAATCCCTTGCGCCCGTCACGCGTGATCTCGAGCAGATCATTGAGCACGTCGACCACGTCGTCGTTGGAAAGCGGGTCGCCGGAAATTGCGGATTCGTCAGTCATGGTGCGTCCTCTATAGGAAAGCCGGGCAGGGTTACCCAGCCAAAGACCAGCATGGCTCCCGGCCAGTCCGAGGGAGGTGGGACCGCGCGACCTGTCGCTGTAGGTTGATGCGAGCCTTGCCACTTCACGTTGACCATCCACTTGGATGGTTGTAGGATGCCGTTCATGCCCAAGAAAAGCGCAACCCTGGCCACCAAGCCCGCCGATGAAAAGATCACCATCAACGTTGGTTGCGTCGATCTTGGGCAGATCGACCTGCTCGTGCAGGAAGGCTTCTATTCGAATCGCTCCGATCTCATCCGTACCGCCATTCGCAACCACCTGGCCACGCACGCCGAGACGGTCCGAAGCACGGTTGCGCGCAAGGACCTGGCCCTGGGCATCCAGCACTACGGCGTGGCCGAGCTCGAAGCCGCCAAGGCCGCGCGCGAAAAGCTTCAGATCCGCGTTCTCGGCCTGGCCGTCATCGCGCGCGACGTATCGCCCGCGCTAGCTCTTGCAACCATCGAATCCATCACCGTGCTGGGCGCGCTCCATGCCAGTGCACCGGTCAAGGCGGCACTTGCCGGCCGGCTGCGGTGAAACATCAAACCATAGGCCATCACATGACCATCGACTTCGCACGAATTTCCGAAGCCACCCGCCTGGTGCGCTCCGGTCAACTGCGCGCCGCAACCGCGGCGATCCAGGCAGCGCTTTCGGGCCGCGCCGCGCCTCAGGCACCTCCGGCCGCGCCGGCCACTGCGTTCGCGGCAGCGCCCGACGTCATCGACGTACCGTCGCGCGTCCTTCCGCCTGAAGTGCATCACAGCGGCGATTCGCTGCAGCGCGACGAGCGCGATGCCGAGCACGCGCCGGAAGTTGCCGCCACAGGCGGCGCGCGGGCGCCGAGTGCCGGCCAGCGCTTCGTGGCAGGCAGCTTCAGCAACGGACACGACCGCCGCGACTACAAGTTCTTCATTCCGGCACAGGCAGGCGAACGCCCCTTGCCGCTGGTGGTGATGCTGCACGGGTGCACGCAGGATCCCGATGACTTCGCCGCCGGGACCGGCATGAACGAGCTGGCGGAATCACGCGGGTTCTATGTGCTGTATCCCGCCCAATCGCGCCAGGCCAATCCGCAAGGCTGCTGGAACTGGTTCAAGCACACGCATCAGCAACGCGAACGCGGCGAGCCCGCGCTGCTGGCCGGAATGACCCGGCAGCTGATGGCGCAGCACCGGATCGACCCCGACCGGGTCTACGTGGCCGGCCTTTCGGCAGGTGGCGCCATGGCTGCCATCCTGGGCGAGACATACCCGGACCTGTATGCAGCCGTGGGCGTTCATTCCGGGCTGGCGTCCGGCAGCGCGCTGGATCTGCCGTCCGCGCTCTCGGCCATGAAAGGTGCGGCCAGGTCACCGGCCGGCATGCCGAGCGGGGTGCCGACCATCGTCTTCCACGGAGACGCCGACGGCACGGTGCACGTGCGCAACGGCGAGCACGTCATTGCCGCCAGCATCGGTGCGACGGCCTCGGTGGAGGTGTCGGCCGTCGAAGACCCGGGTGTGCGCAACGCCACGCGTGCCGTCTATCGCGCCGCGGACGGCCGGATCATCGCGGAGCGCTGGACGGTGCACGGGGCGTCCCACGCATGGTCGGGCGGCAAGGCGCAAGGGTCGTACACGGACCGGCAAGGCCCCGACGCCAGTGCGCAGATGCTGCGGTTCTTCTTCGAACACCCGCGCCGCGAGCGTGACGCGCAGGAGCCCGGTGGGTCCCGGCGCTACGCCTGAGGGTGCCTCGCCACGCGTTCCGCCTGGTGCATCGGGTCAGATCTCGTGATCTGCGGGAAGGATCATGACCTGCGGGATTCTCACGTGGGCGGGTTGCTCGAGCACGAACATCACCATGCGCGCGACGTCGTTCGAGCCGCAACGCTGGGGGACTTCATGAAGATCCGTCGGTTCAGGTCCGGTGATGAAGCTGCGTTGTTCCGCGTGTACTTCACGGCCATCCATGACATCGCCTCGCGCGACTACTCGCCCGAGCAGATCCAGGCCTGGGCGCCGCCCGACCTCGACATGGACCTGTGGGCGAACCGGATTCAAGGCATCCAGCCTTTCGTGGTCGAGCTCGACGGCGGCGAGATCGTCGGCTATGCGGACCTCCAACCCAACGGCTATGTGGACCACTTCTTCGTCTCGGGCGCTCATCCGCGCCAGGGGATCGGGACGCTGCTGATGGCTCGCATCCACGAAGAGGCCGAGTCCCTCGGCCTTGCCGAATTGAGCGCGGAGGTGAGCACGACCGCCGAGCCCTTCTTCGCTCTCCATGGGTTCGAGGTCGTCGAGCGAAGGCAGCCGGTGCTCCGGGGCGTCACGCTTCGCAATGCCTTGATGCGCAAGGCGCTTGGGCGACAAGGTGGGGACGCATCGGGTTGAATGCCTCGTGCCCGGCCGGGTTCGGCCCAGGCCTCGTTCACCCGGCGCAAGACGTCAGTCCAGCGGCAGCTCGATTCCTGACTCTGCGAACACCTCGCGCACCACGGACAGGCCGTTCAGCGCCGCCGGAAATCCGGCGTAGACCGCCATCTGCATCACGACCTCGACCACCTCTGATGGTTTGCACCCGACGTGCAACGCGGCATGGACATGCACGCGCAATTGGGGCTGCGCGTTGCCCAGTGCGCACAGCGCCGCAACCGTCGCCAGTTCGCGCTCTCGCAAGCCCAGGCCTTCCCTGGCGTAGATGTCGCCGAACGAAAACTCGAGCACATAGCGCGCAAAGTCAGGGAACGACTTCGCCAGCCCCTCGACGACCTCCACGCCAGCCGGACCGTCCACGGCGGTCAGCATGCGGGAGCCGCGTTCGTAGCGGTCGGCGCTCATTTCGTTGCGGGTGGAATGGGTCATGAATGCTCCGGAAAAAAAGTTGATGAAGGCCACTGTAGGACTGGCGTGTGCCCCGCGGAATGACCAAGTTCGTGATACCTTTTTGATATGTCAAACCTTCTGGATTCGCGGGCACTGGCGCTGTTCCTTGCCGTCGCGGACGCGCTGAGCTTCCGCCAGGCGGCCGAGGCGCTGCACCTGTCCCAGCCGCCGTTGAGTCGGGCGATCCGCGAGCTCGAGGAACGGTTGGGGACGCGGTTGTTCGACCGCAACACGAAGGGGGTGAACCTGACGGCGGCCGGGCAGCGGCTGGTGCCGTATGCGCGCAGCATCGGCAGGCTGTTGCACGAGGCCGAGGCCGAACTGGCGACAGGGGGCTTGCCGGCCACCCTTCGGCTCGGCCTGACCAGCGCAGCGGAGCCGAGCTGGTTCCGTGGGCTGGCGCAACGGGTGCAATCGACTCATCCCGGGACAACGGTGTCGACCGTGTCCGATACCTCGCCCCGGCTGGTGCGCCAGCTTCGCGCCGGCAAGTTGGACGCCGCCTTCGTGGCGCTGCCCACGGATGCGCATGGGCTGGACGTCCTGGCGCTCGATCGGCTGCCGATGGTGGTCGCGATGCAGTCCTCGCATCCACTTGCAAGGCGCAGGGCGGTCAGGCTCGCCGACCTCGCGCGCGAACCGGTCTTCTGGTTCGAGCGTGCGCGGCAGCCCGCGTTCTACGACTACTGCCAGAAGGTCTTCTCGCGCCATGACTTCGCGCCGTCGAAGCTGAGGGAACCGACCGACCATCATGTGCTGCTGAGCGACGTGGCCAGCGGACGCGGCGTGGCGCTGCTGCCCAGATCCTTCACCGGCTTGAGACGGGCGGGCGTCGTGTACAGGGCGCTGGCCGAGGGCGAAGAACTCGCCGTCGGTATCGGGCTCGTCACGCGCCGGGACCGGCAGCCATTGCGGGACATGCTGACTGCGGCTGCGGGAGCGCGCGGACAGCCGTAGCGCGTCCAAGGCGCAAGTTTCAGGCGCGCGTCACAAGGTCGACCGCGTCGCGGGCCGAAGCGGGCAATTCCGCCACGCGGTTACAGTCATCCACCTTTTGTTACAAGGTCGCCATGACTTCCGATGCCTTGATCGCCCCGCGCGCCGCTTTCTCCAGCCCGGCCGCCAACCGCCTGGGGTGTCTGGCCTTGGCCATGCTTGCGGCAACGACACTTCTGGCTGGCTGCGGCGGCGATGCGCGCGACCCCGGGCCGGCGCCCGCGCCGCCGGTGCAGACCACGCCGCCCGTGCAGGCCTCGCCGCAGGAGCCGGGCTTGCCGGTCGGCGCACCAGCCGTGCCGGCCAGCGCGCCGGCCGACTTCGTGGTGGGCTATGCGGCGCAGCGCTACGACTTCAGCTGGAGCCCGGTGGCAGGTGCCACCTACTACCAGGTGCAGGAGGACCCTGACGGCAGCGGTCCGGCGCCCGCCAATCAAGTCGGCGCCGACGTGGGCGTGACCGCACTCCAATACACCGTCGCACTGCATCTGCGCCTGAACGCCAGCTACACCGTGCGCGCGTGCAACGCGTCGGGCTGCGGGCCGGCATCGGCCCAGGTCGTGCCGGACCCGACGAAGGCCATCGGGCAAGTCAAGGCGCCCGGGCCGGCGACCGGCGATCTGTTTGGCGCCTACATGGCCCTGTCGGCCGATGGCACGACGCTTGCCGTCGCCGCGACTCAGGAGGCGAGCAACGCCACCGGCATCGATGGCGACCAGGCCGACGACAGCGCACCAGCGGCCGGCGCGGTGTACGTGTACTCGCGCACGAACGGCGCCTGGGTCCAGCAGGCCTATGTGAAAGCCTCCAACACGGACGCTGGCGATTGGTTCGGTTCCAGCGTGGCCCTGTCGGCAGATGGCACGACACTGGCGGTCGGCGCCCCCGGCGAGGACAGCAGCGCCCACGGCGTCGATGTCGGCCAGTCGGACAACAGCGCGGCCGACACCGGCGCGGTGTACGTCTACGCCCGCACGAATGACGCCTGGGCCCAGCAGGCCTACGTGAAAGGCTCGACAGCGGCAGGCAGCTACTTCGGCACCAGCGTGGCGTTGTCTGCCGACGGCACCGTGCTGGCGGTCGGGGCGCTTTCCGAGCCGAGCAGCGCCACCGGCATCGACGGCAACCAGTTCGACACGAGCGCACCCGGCGCCGGCGCAGCGTACGTGGACACCCGCGCCAGCGGCACGTGGACGCAGCAGGCCTACATGAAGGCATCGAACGCCGACGCCGGCGATGGCTTCGGGCTTAGCGTGGCGTTGTCTGCAGACGGCAGCATGCTTGCGGTCGGGGCGCCGTACGAGAGCAGCGGGACGTCCGGCGTCAAGCCCGGCGGGTATGCGGACCCCGACAACGGTGCGGCATCCGCCGGTGCGGCGTACGTATTTGCGCACGCGAACGGCAGCTGGGCCCAGCAGGCCTACGTGAAGGCGTCCAACCCGGCCGCCGGCGCAATTTTCGGCATCGGACTTGCCCTGTCCGCTGACGGCAGCACGCTGGCAGTCTCGGCACCGGGCGAAGCCAGCAACGCCACCGGCATCGACGGCGACCAGTCGGACACCAGCGCCCGCCTGGCTGGCGCGGCCTATGTCTACAGCCGCGCGACTGGCGACTGGACCCAGCAGAGCTACGTCAAGGCCTCTACCACCGGTGCCTTCGAATGCTTCGGCATGAGCCTGGCCTTGTCGGGGGACGGGGCGACGCTGGCGGTCGGCGAGAACTGCGCCCGCGCGGGCAGCCTGACCTTGAGCGACCCCGGTGCAGCGTATGTGTACACGCGCACGAGCGGGGCCTGGGCCCAACTGGCCCGCATGGAGGGCACGGACTCGAGTGCGGCCTTTGCATTCTCCCTGGCGCTCTCGGCCGACGGCCGCACGCTGGCGGTCGCGCAGCCTGCACAAGCCCATGCGCCCGGCCCCACTGCAGACGGCGTCGACACCGTTCATTTGTACTGAGCCCGGCCACGGTGCAGGCAGCCGCGTCGGACGCGCGTGCGCCGGCGTCTCAGAAAGGCAGGCTGATCCCGATCGACCACCCGCGCACGTTGTCGCCGCGCAGGTAGCTGCCGGACACCCGGGCGCGGGCCGGCTGCCCCGGCGACAACGAGAGCGGCACTTCGAAGCCGCCGCCGAGCTCGGCCACCGTGTCGAAGCCCAGCGCGTGGCGGTTGGCGCCGAAGAAGCCGGCCACGCCGCCAAAGGCCAGCCAATCGAGCGGTCGTCCGGCCAGATGCAGCCCGGTACTGCGCACGAACTCGCCGCGCAGCGAATACAAGCTGGCGGTTTCGCGGAACGACTGCACCGGGTCGGTCTCTCCGAAGCTCGTGATCCACGTATGCGCCAGGCGCGCGTGCACCGACGTGCGCCCTCCTGCGGCCAGCGCACTCCACTGCAGGCCCAGGCTCGGCGTGACGAGATACGCATCGGTGTGCCAGTTGAACAGCAGGCCGTCGAGCAGCGGGCGCAGCGGCTGCGCGTCGCCGTCGAAGCTCGCATGGTTGTCCAGCCGCGCCAGGCCGACGTCCAGCGCCGGCTCGAGCGCGAAGCCCAGCCCCATGCGCACGCTGGCCAGCACGCCGGCCGATGCGCTGTAGGCCTGCCAGCGGCTGCGGATGACGCCCGACTGCGGCGCCGCCAGCGGCAACTCGTCCCGCAACTGCAAGTAGCCGCCGGCAGCGCGCCAGTACAGGTCGGTGTCGGGCGTCAAGGCCATCCAGCGCCGTTGCAGCGGCAGGCGGAACACGTCCATCCGCCCGGTGCTGCCCCCAGGCTGGTCGGGCCCGATGCGGTAGTTGGCCGCGCTGATGTCGGGCGCGGCCGAGAGGTTGATCATCTGGGCATAACCTGCCCCGAGCCGAGCGCCGGCCACGGTATCGCGCAAGGCGTCGCGCGGCGCAGCGCCGGTCTGCGCCTCGGCACCGCCGGCGATCGTGCAACAGGCCGCGGCCACCGCCGCGGCGCGCCGCGCGGCGCCATGCCTCATGTGTGTCGCTCGTACTCGCATCGTTCTCCTTCGTTGGCAGACGGGTGGCTGGCAGCGGAAAGCACCGGTCCGCGCACAACCTGTGGGGCGAATACTGCACTGGTCTTGCGCCCATTCGTCAGCCAAGCGAGCGATCGGAGGTAGATTCATCGGCATGGGACGCCTGACCTTCAGCATCAACGTGACCCTCGACGGCTGCATCGACCACCGGGAGGGGATCGCCGACGACGAGACGCACGCCTTCTTCACCGCCCTCATGGACGAGGCGGGCGCGATGCTGTGGGGCCGCGTCACCTACGAACTGATGGAGGGCTACTGGCCGGCAGTCGCCCGCGGCGAGCAGCAGGCGCCGACAGCGCTGCGCGAGTGGGCGGTCAAGCTGGACGCCAAGCCGAAGTACGTCGTGTCGTCGACACGGGAGCACTTCCCGTGGAACAACAGCCACCACGTTGCCGGCGACCTGCACGCGGGCGTGCAGAAGCTCAAGGACGCGACGCCAGCCGGCGTGCTCGTCGGCAGCGGCAAGCTTGCGGCCGCGCTCGATCGGCTGGACCTGATCGACGAATACAAGTTGCTCATCCACCCCCGGATCGCCGGCCACGGCCCGACCCTGTACGAAGGCGGGCTGCCCGGCACGCGGCGGCTGGAGCTGGTCTCTGCCAAGCCGCTTCGCTGCGGTGCGGTCGCCATGCACTACCGGCGCGCGCGCGGCTGACGACCGCCTCAGGATCCGTTGCTGACCACGGGCGACTTGCCGATCCAGCGCACGTCGTTCAGTTGCGCCACAAGAAATTCGGCGAGAGGCTCGCGCGACATCGAGAACAGCTTGATCGAAGGGTCACCCACGTAGCCAGTCGCGGCGGGGTGGCCACAAGGTTTGTCGGAGAGCATCGGCAGGCGTACCAGGGTCCAGTCGAGCGTCGAAGTGCGGATCGCTTCGGCAACACCCAGAATCTCGTCGTACGCATTCCCGGCGAAGGCCTTGACCAGGCGCATGGCGAGCCAGAAGGAAACACTGAAACGATCGTGGCGGTCCTGCGCGCTCGTCGTGGCGGTTGCGATCAGTCGCCGGACGCCAGCCTGCGCCATCGTCTGAACGATGTGCCGCATGCCATCGGCCACGGGCGTACCCTTGGATTTGCCGGTCGGGCCCAGCACGCTGATGACGGCATCATGACCTTCGACCGCATGGCGGATCGCGGCAACATCGGTCAACTCGCCGACGATCACATGAAGCCCGGTCGCGGGCTCCAGCTTGGCCGCACTGCGCGCGTAAGCCGTCACCTCGTGCCCGGCAGCCAGCGCCTTGCGAAGGACCAACCGCCCGGTCGGTCCCGTTGCGCCGAAGACCACGACCCGCATCAGGCGCTCCTCACCAGCGCCCAGCTGCCGTACGGCGAAGGCTTGGCACGCGCGGCATTCTGCGTGAAGAACGAGATCAGCAGCGCGATCAAGCCGACGATGGCTGGCACGAAGCCTCCATCGCCCGCATTGATGTGCGCCGAGAACGCCAGCAGCAGGTGGTAGAACATGCCTGCATAGGCCAGGTCCGTCAGGGCCCTGTTGAAGCGCCACACCACGGTGATGGCACCGGCCAGCTTGACCACCGCAAGAATAGGCACCAGATAGGCCGGATAGCCGAGCTTGGCGAACGCCTGCTGGATGCCTGCGATATTGCTCAGGTACATCGTGCCGCCGGCGACGTACAACATGGCCAGCAGCGCGGTGCTCGCCCAGTAAACCCACTTGATCTTCATGTTCGAACTCTTCTTCACGGCCGATGCCAGGTATATATTGATAACCAAGGCTATGTTAGATACCGTCAAGGCACCGCACAAGAAGGCACATGAAAGTAACCACCCCACCCATCGTCGACTCCCACGAACTGGCGAAGCGACTGCATGAAACAGGCGGGCATGAGGCCCTGAAAGGCGACTGCCGTCCGGTGGCGGAGATCCTTGTTCGCATTGGCGACAAGTGGAGCGTGCTGATCGTGATGCTGCTGGGCGCAGGTCCGAGGCGGTTCAACGAAATCAGGCGGCTAGTGGACGGCATCTCGCAACGAATGCTGACGCTGACGCTGCGCGGGCTGGAACGCGATGGGCTGGTCACGCGCACCGTGTTCCCGACGATCCCGCCGCGCGTGGACTACGCGCTCACGGATCTCGGGCATTCGCTGCGTCAGCCCATCACCGCATTGGGCGAGTGGGCCTATGCGAATCGGCCAAGCATCGAAGCGGCCCGAACAGCGTTCGATCGGGCGGCTACCAAAAGGCACGGGTAGACGATCAGCGTGCGATGGGCGCACTCCCAAGTCCGAGCTGCGGCCTCATGGCCTCCCAGGCGACGCCATTGAGGCGGTGGGAAACGTAGCCGTTGAACTGCGAAGCGGACTTCGTTCGGCGCGCCACGTAGACCACCCCGGCGTACTCTCCATAGGTGCGGACGGTACTGATTGGCGAGTCGGGGTAGCCAATGAACTCCAGCACCCTGGCAGTCCCCGCGGTCTTGAACTCGACCGTGCCCGTCGCAAGAACGGCGCAGTTGCTGACCACGCCGCTGACGAAGTCGCAGCGGTAGTACTGCACGGCCTTGGCGCCATCTATGGAAGCCACCCTCAGGTTGTGCACGTTGTCGTCGATCAGGCCGAGGCTGGCCGAGCCCGCACCGGTTGCGAGGTTGACACCCGATACCGGCAGCGCGGCGATCAATGCCTCCAGGTTGGAGTACCCGGTCTTCTCATTGGGGTCGAACAAGCTGATCGAGTAGGCCTGGCTCAGATTCACGCCGCGGCGCAAGGTCAGCAGCGAGCCGGGAGGAAAGACGGCATTCGGATCGGCGAAGGCCACCGCGGGATTCACGCCCGCAATGGAATTTCCCTCGCCGGCCTGCATTTCTGCAACCACGTCCGCCATCTTGCGTCCCGCAATGTCCGTGGAAGCGCCGTGGCTCATCGTAAGCGTGCTGTCTCCGCAAAAGTCACTACGACTCGGCGTTCCCAAGGATGATGTGAAGGAGGCGTTCTCGTCGCAACGCACCCATCCGCCGGAGCCCAACCGCACCTGCGGGTACAGCGTGTCGTGCGGGGTTGCCGCTCCATTTGTCTTGCCTTCGCGCAGATCCGTCAGGCGACGCCTGCCGGTGCTGGGGTCGGCGACGCCATCGGTGGGATAGGTCTGCGCGAAGTAGTTGTCCGGGTTGGTAAAGGTCAGGCTGGCCAACTGGTCCGAAGGCGCGACGGTTGCGGCTGTCGGGTCGACTACGCGAAGGGCCACGCCGCTGTGCAGTGCGTCCGCTGTCACCAACGCGGCGGCAAAGGCGTTGTCCTCGAAACGCGTGGGGTCCACCACAGCAACGTTCTGGTAGTCGTACAGCTGCGCGGTCTCGGGTAAGCCCAGTTGCAGCAGCACCGCCACCTCGGCGCGCTCGAGCGCAAGGCCTGAATCCACACCAGCCTGTATCAGCGTGGTCAACGGATTGACCTGCGCGCGCTTGCCGCTGGGCGCACTCATCGTGAATGGCTTGCTGAAGGCCGGCAGTGAAGGATTGTTGCCATTCACCTGCGCCACCAATGGCGCCGCCGCGAGTTCGTCGGCTTCCGCCTGGCTGGACGGCGTGTAGCTGAATTCGTAGGCGCCGTCGGTGCCGGTCTCGGCGGATGCCGGCTCGCCCCCATCGCAGGTGTTGTTGCGATTGCGGTCCACGCAGACCGTCGCGCCGCCCACCGGCCCCAGCACGACCACTTTGCCGGCGATGGTTGCGGACGCCGGCGTCGATGGACCAGCCTGCGGCCCTTGCGAGGAGTCGCTACCACCGCTCCCGCCGCAGGCTGCCAGGGCCAGCAGCGCCGCGCCTGCCAGGGCCCTTCTTTCGAATTGCTCGTATCGGGTCATACCTTCCTCCTGTCTGGTGACGTTGCAACATGTAACCATGTCAGGCAAAAGTATTCTTAGTCGGCCTTTCTGACGCATCATGCGAATTGATAACGAAAGACCAAGACCGGTCGACGCGACTCCTTTCGTTTGGGGGAGGCCATGCGCCACCGCCATGTGTTGAATGCGCAAGGAGCACGGACTCGTCCGGGTGGGCAGGAGGGACGATGAGGAATCAGAGCATCTTGAAAAATGCCGGTCAGGATGACCTTGTCTTGGCGCGCGCCGTCGAGGCGGCGCACTCGCTGGCCGACCCTTCGCCGCCATGGCACGAGATCCTGACCTGCGGGCGCGAGTTGGTCGGCGCCGAGGGCGCCACCTTCATCGTTTTCGAGGGGCGCCGGCTGGTCACTTTCGAGTCGGTCGGCAACGACCCGGCGACCGAGCGGGCCTACGTGGACCACTACAGCAGCCACGACATCATGCTCGAGCCCGAGCGGCCACGCCCTGGGGGCACCTGGCTCGACACCGAGGACAAGCTGTCGAGCATCGACCGTCATCGCAACGAGTACTACGTCGACTTCATGTGCCGCTACCGCATGCGTCAGATCCAGTCCCTGGTTCTGGAGGAAGGCAGGCGCTCTGCTTCCATTTCCTTCCAGCGTGCAACGATCCGTGCCGACGGCGCAGCCCTGCGCGCAAGTCCGCGCATCGCTCGCTATGCACAAGCCGTGCAAGCCTCCCTGGTGCGTCGCCACGACCGCGCCAGTCGTTGGCTTGAGGCCTTGGAGGGCACGGCGACAGCATTTGGCGAAGGGGTGATGCTGATCGACAACTGCGCGCGCGTGCTGCGGCAATGCCCGCGTACCGCGGCGCTTCTGGAGGAATCCCGCAGCGGGTTGGGCATGCGAAAAGGGGTGCTTTGGCATGCAGACTTGCGCGTGCGTGACGCATTGGCGAGTGCATTGGCGCGCCTGCACTTCGGCACCGGCGACACGAGGGTGCTGAGCCTGGGCAGCTCAGGCGGGCGTGGTGGTTGCAGGCTGGAGTTGGCGCGGGCACCGGAGGCCCTGCGGCTGGGAGGCGAGTCGATGGTCATCGCACGCGTGAAGCTGCACCGCCACTTCGCGGCCGACCCGGCATTGCTCTGCGCCTCCTTCGGCCTGACCGATGCAGAGGCGCGGGTGCTCTGCGCACTGGTCGAAGGACAGACTCCGGCGGCTCACGCGCGCGCCCAGGGCGTGACCATCAACACCGTGCGTCGACAGATCGCCGTGCTGATGCAGAAGATGGATTGCAACCGCCAGGCAGACCTGATCCGGCTGGCGTTGTCGTCGAGCTGACGCAGCCGTGGCCGTCGAGGGGTGAAGCTCTTACGAGCTCGCCATGATTGAGAGGTTTTGACCACTGGAGGGTGCGAGCGCACCAACGCGCACCGGGTCAACAATCGGCCAGGAGCGGAACTTCCCGAGCAGCACGCTAGCTGTCGGAAAATAAGCGCAGTCAGAAGGCGTGCTCTTTGTTCGCCAGCTTCGTGCCCTTTGCTGACGTGCAGCGTGTGCGGTCAGCGATGCCTCACGAGCCGAACGACCGCTGTCTCTGAAGCGGTCATAAGCGTCGCGCAGCCCCACGACCGCAGCGGGCAGGTGCCGCCGAAGGAGGTCGTCCTGATCAAGCCCGGAGTGCAGCGGAAGCCGACTTCCCACTACGCGATCCGTACTGACTGCAGACCGCCAGGTTGCGGAAGTCCAGCGCCGGCAACTTAGACACTGAGTTCGACGGGGCAGGTCTGCGACTGCCCCCGGAACCGGAGTTTCCTCTCCTATAACTTCCGCTCCTGGCGAATAGAAGGTCCGGAACTGGCGCGCCATCTCGGTGCGACGAGGCCACACTGGGCTGAACCCTTCCCGATCTTCCAAAAGCTAGGCACAACGTGTCACTCACCTCTCAAGACAGCATTGCCACCGACAACGACATGATCGAGGGTAGCCCGCCCTCTAACCACGACGTCTGCTCCTTGCCTTCTGCCCGATGGCCGGCTGTCATATCCCTGTCGCTCGGCGTATTCGGCCTGGTCACCGCCGAATTCCTCCCGGCCAGCCTGTTGACCCCAATGGCGGCGGATTTGCATATCAGCACCGGTTCGGCAGGCCAGAGCGTGACCGCGACCGCCCTCATGGCATCCATCTCGGCGCCGTCCATCTCGGTCGTCACGCGGAGGCTGGACCGCAAGACCGTAATGCTGGGGCTCACGCTGCTCCTGATTCTCTCCAACACAATGGCCGCGACGGCCGGCAGCTTGGCTGCCTTGCTGATTTCACGAGTGCTGCTGGGCGTGGCGCTCGGCGGCTTCTGGTCGATGGCAGCAGCACTCGCATTACGGCTCGTGCCGCAGAATTTCTTCGCCCGAGCAATGTCGGTGATCCTGACGGGCGTGTCGGTCGCCACTGTGTGCGCAGCCCCTATCGGCGCATGGATGGGCGCACTGTGGGGCTGGCGCAGCGCGTTCGCTGCGGCCGCCGGCATGAGCGTGCTTACCCTCATCGCACAAGTGCGGACCCTACCGGCGCTGCCGCCGCGCGAAAACGTCAGCGTGAGCGAGTTCGGCAAACTGCTAGGCAGTCCGAGCGTGCGCGTCGCGCTGCTGGCGGTGCTGCTCATCATCGCGGGGCATTTCGCTGGCTTCACCTACATCCGCCCATTCATGGAAGAAGTGCCCCACCTTTCCGTGGGCGCCATCTCGGCGATACTTCTGGGCTACGGCGTCGGCGGCTTCTTTGGCAATATCGCTGGCGGTTTCGTGGCCGAGCGAAGCGAGCGTGTAGCCATTGTCTCGGGCGGTACGGTCATTGCCCTCGCGGCCGTCGCCCTCGTGCTGGCCGGAAGCTCCAGCGCCGTCACGGCCGTGGCCGTGGTGGCGTGGGGCTTTGCCTTCGCCGCCTTTCCGGTGAGCTTCCAGACCTGGATGGCGCGCGCTGCCCCCGATAAGGCCGAAGGCGCGGGCAGCCTGCTGGTCGCGGCTTTCCAGATCGCCATCGCCAGTGGTGCCATCGTCGGTGGCTTGCTGATCGACCACCTTGGCGCGCTAGGTGGCCCGGGCTTCGCGGCCGTGGCGCTGGCCCTGGGCACCATGATCACGCTGCGCTACGGGCCGCGTCCGTGAGAACCTCATTCATGAAGTTGCGGGGACGACTTGCGGCATCGGCGAGGGATTGCTCTTGGCCCGCTGTCGCCTTAGCTGCGCTGCCAATGGATTGAACCGCAGCACACAGCGCACCCCTGCCTTCTGGCTTGGGGCTCCTCAGAGCAGACATGCAGAGCTCCGCTTCTCGCCGAAATCCTGCTCCGCCCCGACCGGCCGCTTCTGGTCGGACTGAGTCGCCGCACCGCAGCGTAAGCGGTCCTACCACTGTGCCAGCGTGAACTACCGCAAACCGCCAACTTGCAGGCGTTGCTTGCGCGCTCCTCATGCCTAGCTCTGCTTCTACGCCCGGACTACTTCCCCTCGAACACCGGCTTGCGCTTCTCCACAAAAGCAGCCAGACCTTCATGAAAGTCGCCGCTCTTTGCGTAGGACTGGAACGCGGTGATCTCCGCGCGCGCCGCGTCTTCGAGAGAGGTCTTTCCGCTGTCTCGCAAAAGGCTCTTGATGGCCTTCATCCCGAGCGGACTGTGCTGCGAGACCGTGCGTGCCAACTTCCCTACGGCGCTCTCGAGCCCGCCGTCTGGCACCACACGGTTGACCAGCCCCCAGCTTTCCAGGACCTCGGCAGGCAGCAGTTCCGCGCTGAGCAACAGGTAGTTCGCTCGATTGGCCGCAATCTTCCTGGGCAGCCGCGCCGATGACCCGCCGGCGGGGATGATGCCGTAGCGGGCGTGCCCGTCGCCGATGCGGGCCGATTCCACCGCGATGACCATATCGCAGCAGAGCAGGAGCTCCAGGCCGCCCGCGATCGCGTAGCCATTCACGGCCGCGATGACCGGCATCGGCAGCGCTTCGATCCGTTCGAACACGTCTTGCGCGAAACGCAGCCGGTTCAGGAGCCGGTCGGTCGTCGGCTCAGCCAGGTCGGCCCGGAAGCCCAGCAGGTCGCCTCCGGCGCAAAACGCCTTTCCTGCCCCGGTGATCACGACACAGCGGACCGACGCATCCTGGCGCACCGCCAGGACGTGCGCGTCCAGCGCCTCGAGCATCGGCAAGGACAGGGCATTCATGCTGTCCGGGTTGTTCAGCGTCAGCCAGACAACGTCGTCGGTGCGCGATTGGCGAATCAGTTCGTCCTTCATGCCCTGCCTCCACACCCATTGCTAGACACGTTCAAAGATGGCGGCGATCCCTTGCCCCCCGCCGATGCACATCGTGACGAGGCCATGCCTGGCGCCGCAACGCTGCATTTCATGGACCAGCTTGACCGTGTTGATGGCACCCGTGGCGCCGACCGGATGCCCTAGCGATATGCCGCTGCCGTTGGGATTGACCTTGGCCGGGTCCAGGTCCAGCGCCTGGGCCACGGCACAAGCCTGCGCGGCAAACGCCTCGTTCGACTCGATCACGTCGAGGGCACCGACGGACATCCCTGCGCGCTGCAGCGCCAATCGGGTCGCCGAGATCGGGCCGATACCCATGTACGCCGGATCCACGCCGGAGTGCGCGTAAGTGACCAGCCTGGCCATGGGTCGCAATCCGTGCCTTGCCACGGCGGCCGCGCTGGCAAGGACGAGTGCCGCCGCGCCATCGTTGATCCCGGAGGCGTTGCCTGCCGTCACGGTGCCGCCTTCCTTCTTGAATATGGGCTTCAAATTCGCAAGCTCCTGGGCCTCGAGGCCGGGGCGAACGTGTTCGTCCTGATCGAAGACCACGATCTTGCCCTTGGCCTTCGTCTCGATGGGCAGGATCTGTTCCTTGAATCGCCCTTCGGCGATCGCGGCGGCCGCACGGCGGTGGCTCAGGACGGCCAAAGCGTCTTGTTCCTCCCTGGACACACCGTGCCTCTGCGCCACGTTCTCGGCCGTGACGCCCATGAGAATGCGGTTGAACGGATCGGTCAGCGCCCCATTGAGGGTGTCCACCAAGACCGCATCGCCCATCCTGGTGCCCCAACGCGTTGACGGCGACAGGAATGGCGCCCGGCTCATGCATTCCGCACCGCCCGCGACCACCACGTCTGCGTCACCCAGCATCACGGCCTGGGCCGCGCTCAGCACCGCCTGCAGGCCCGAGCCGCACAGCCTGTTGAGTGTCATGGCCGGCACCGACGATGGCAGGCCGGCATTGAGCGCGGCGACGCGGGCCAGATAGGCGTCGTTGGGCTCGGTCGGGATCACCTGCCCGAAGACAGCGTGCCCAAAGTCCACCGGCTCAACCCCGCTGCGCCGCACCGCTTCGCGCGTCACGCTCGCCGCCAGTTCGCCCGGCGCCACGTTGCGCAGACTCCCACCAAAGGAACCGATCGCCGTGCGCACGGCGGATACGACAAACACTTCAGTCATGGTCGGTCCGTGCCTAGGTGAGTGTCGGTGTCTGCTCGCGAGCAGCGCGCGCCTTCAGCAACTCTCTTTTCGACTGATCGAAGCCCGTGGCAGGAACGATCTCGCCGCGACGCTCGGTGAGCGCCGAAGACTGGAGCAGGATCAATTCACTCGACGTCGGACCGTCACCGGCGAAGATGCCTTCCGTCATCGTGACGTTCGAGCAGGAGAACGCGCCGGCACCCGCACACAGGATCGTCTTGGTTGGCGCGTCCGGCGACACGAGATAGACCAGTCCCGGGGTCACGCTTGCGGGCGTCAGCAAGGCCAGCTCTTCCTCGGAGAACAACTCGTCCGTCATCCGGGTCGCGGCCGACGGTGCCAGGCAATTCACATGAATCGAGTACTTGGCCCCCTCCATGGCCAGCGTCTGCATGAAGCCCACCAGCCCCATCTTGGCGGCGCTGTAGTTGGCTTGCCCGAAGTTTCCGAACAAGCCCGAGGACGAAGTCGTCATGACGAGTCGGCCGTATTTCTGGGTCTTCATGATTTCCCAGACCGCCTTCGTGCAGCGAACCGCACCCATGAGGTGGACATCGACGATTGCCTCGAAGTCATCCAGGCTCATCTTGGAGAAGGTCTTGTCGCGCAGGAACCCCGCGTTGTTGACGAGGATGTCGATCCGGCCCCATCGGGCCATCGTGTCGTCCACCATGCGTTGAACCGCAGCGGCGTCGGTCACGGACGCGGCGTCTGCCACCGCTTCGCCACCGAAGGCCCGAATCTCCCGCACAACCTCCTCGGCCGCGCTCGAAGTCGCCGCCGACCCGTCGCGCGCCACGCCGAGGTCGTTGACGACAACCTTGGCGCCTCGCCGCGCGAGTTCGATGGCGTGGGAGCGCCCCAAGCCCCGCCCGGCACCGGTCACCACGGCAACCTGACCGTCAAGGCGGATCGAAGGGGAGATGCCGGTGTCGGCGCGCTGATTGGAAGTAGAAGACATGCTCAGAGGAGGTTGACTCGGCTGGAAGATTGCGAAGTGAGCTCGACTCTAAGGAGCGACAGGGCCACTCGCAATGTGTGCATGCCACAGCAATTGGTTCATCGACTGTGTAGAAACAACAACAGATTCGACAACCTCGTCACTACACTTGGCTCTTCCTCATCCGCCCGTCGCCTGAATTGATCCGCCTTGACCCCGCCCACCCTGTTGCCTCGTCCGGCATCGCGCAGGCCTACGAAACGATGCTCGGGCTTCTGGAGCAAGGTGACGACCACCATTTCGCCCTGACGCCCCTGCTGCGCGAGATCGAGTCGCTGCCGGACGACCGGGCCGACCGCACCGCCCTTCTGACAGCGGCCCATCGCGCGCTGGCGATCGGCAAACGCATGGAACAGCACCGCCAGAACGAAGAGAGCCTGCGTGCGGTCTTCGAAAGTGCGCAAGCCCTGACCGAACTGAAGGACCTGGATCAGGTCCTCTTCGAGATCGTGGAACGCGGCAGGCGGCTTCTTGGAAGCGATCTGGCGTGGCTGGCCGGTAAGAATCCGGACGACGGCACCCTGTGCGTCATTGCCGTGAGCGGCGTGTTTTCCAATGAGACCCTCAAGACCCATACGCCGGTCGATTTCGGGGTCGCTGGGCACGTGCTTCGCACCCGCAGCCCGTTCGCGACCAACGACTACATGGGCGATGCAAACTTCGAGCACAGCCCCGGCAACGACCTGATGATCCAGAGGGAGGGCCTGCAATCCTTGGTGGCGGTGCCTCTTTTGAACGGCGCCGAGGTGAGCGGGATCCTGATCGTCGGCGATCGCTCCGTGCGTACCTACGTTCCCCGGGAAATATCCGTTCTCGCGACCCTCGCGGCACACGCGTCGGTGGCAGTGCGCAACGCTCGCGCCTTCGACCTCACCAAGCAGGCACTCGCGAAAGCCGAGCAGGCCAACCAACAGCTGATGGAACAGACGGCTTCGCTCGAATTCGCGGCCGACGCACATGAGCAATTGACCAAGCTGCTGGCCAAGGGCGCCTCGACGATGGAACTCATCCACGCCGTCGCCACGATCCTGGACGGCCAGGTCATGTACCTCAATGCGGCGGGATTCGAGGTGTGCGCGGCCGTGCCACCAGGCTACGAAACCCCCGAGATCATCGGCTCGTATGGCGGCATCTCGGGCATGGATGCCAGCATCCAGTCCGCCGTCGGGCAAAGCCGCGTGTCAGGAAGAGCCACGGCCGCCAGCATTCCCGGCCACGACATCCATTGCCAGGTTGCGGCAGTCATGAGCAAGGACGAACTGTTCGGCGCCTTGGTCATCCAGACGCGTGCGGCGATGTCCGAGCAGGCGGTCCGCATCTTTGAACGTAGCGCGATGGCTATCGCCATCATCCAGTTGTCCGCCGACAAGAGTTCCGCCTCGTTGGACCAGGACATCAACCTCTCGGTTCGCGCCCTCATCGAATCCAGCCAACACAAGGATCGCGACGAGCTTGCCGCCAGGATGGCACGGCACGGTGTCGATGTGTCGAAGCCGACCATGCTGGCCACGGTGCACGTGGAAAAGGCCAAGATCGGCTACGCATTGAGCAAGCTCTCCAGCCAGCGGCGCCCCTGCCCGCTTGTTGCCACGGAAATCGGCGGACACGTGGTGATCATGGCCAACGACGGCGACGCCCTGGCGTTCGAGGACCACCTGCGCACGCTGCTGTTCGAGGAGCTTTCCATCCCAGCCATGGCCAGCGTTGCGGGACCCCACCAAGGCCCGGCCAGTCTCGCCCAAGGATATCTTCAGCTCAAGCGGTCGATGGGCTTGCTGAATGCCCTTCGCAGGAAGAACTGCGTTGTCAACGAAGCCGCCCTGCGCCTGTACGCAGTGCTGTTCCAGCATCAGTCCGCCGACGAACTCGATGCCACCATCGACTCCGTCATCGGCCGCCTGACCCACCACGACGCGCGCCGGAATGCGCAACTCACCGAAACCCTGCACAGCTACCTGGACAACAAGCAGAACGCCAAGGCGACCGCGGGTGTCCTGGACATCCATGTCAATACCCTGCACAACCGCCTCGAAACCATCCGGACCTTGCTGGGCCCGTGGGATACGGATGGCCGCGTGGCGGACATCCACCTGATGCTGCGTCTCGCACGGCTGCGCGGCGAGTTGCCTTCGGCCATCTAGGGCAGAAGAAAAGCCCGGCCGGGGCCGGGTTTCTTGCATGCCATGTGTGCCGTCTACTGGGTGGCGCACTCGAAAGATGCCGCCAGGTTGGCATCGCCGATGCCTTTGTACTTCGGCCATGCCGGGTAGTCGCACAGCGGTCGCGTGCGGCCGGGCACGCCCGTGATGTCGGTGGCGACCTGCGCCATCGGCGCCTTCCCGTCGACACGCCATTCGTCAAGCGCGGTCAGCGAATCCCAGGCCACGTTGAAGACATTGCTGGACGCATGCCCGTAGCCCGCCACTTCGTAGAAGCGGACGAAGGAGTTCACCTGCTGCGCCCCGAACTGGTTCTGCAGCCGCTGGTAGTACTGCCGCGTCGGGCGCTCGCTCACCACCGTGTCGGTGAGCCCGTGCGCGATCAGCAACTTGCCACCACGAGCCTGGAATGCCGAGATGTCCGTCTTGGCATCCAGCAGGCGGCTGACCTCCTGCATGCGGGTCCCCCAGGCGCCCATGTTCTCCGGATCGAAGGAAAGCGACACGAAGGACGGGTCACGCGTGACGAAGTACTTCATGAACTGGTCCGCCAGCTGCGCCATGAACGGCGCCGTCACAGGCATCGGGGTCGCCGGCTGCGCGGTGCCGAAGTTTACGAAGCTCACATAGGCTTGCGTCGACTTGTTCCAGGCGGTGATGCCGGTGTCGGCGCCCCAGACGTTGAAGCCCGGATGATCGGTGTCCCCATTGAGCATCGGCACTTGGAAGTTGAAGGGCCCGTTGATCTTCTCCATCGCCACGATCTGCGCGTCTGACAAGCAGCTGTCGCCGGCGTCGGCACCGCCCGCACAACGCAGCGGCGCGCCGCGCAGCGTCGCGGTAGCAGGGTCAAAGGTGGCATTGCAGGCGTCCTGGTTGCTGATGAGCCCGTCGTTCACGCCATCCAGGCCATCGCACGCTTCCATCGCGGCGTCGTACAGCGCAAGGCGCTTGGCGGGACTCAGATAGGCACCGGGTTGGGCAAGCGCACGGCTCATGAACTGCCCGGACAGCAGGGCCGCCGTATCGTTCCATGCCGGATACCAGGCGATCGCGCCATCCCAGTCGTCCGGCCAGCGCTGGATGGCGGTGAGTGCCTCGCGGCCGCCGTTCGAGCCGCCTGCGAAGTACGACTTGACGGGGTCCTTGCCGTAGTACGCCTTGATGATCGCCACCGCCGCGTCGCGCGTCTTCTTCAATGCATCGCCGCCGTAGTTGCGCAGCGCTTCGTCGTTCATGCCGAAGAGGCCGTCGCGCGTTGCCATCGCGTTCGATTGGTGACCCGAGTCGCTGGCGAAGGTCGCGTAGCCGCGCCCCAGCGGCGTGGGCTTGTCCGTTGGGCCCGCCGGCACGTTGGACTTCAGGCTGGGGATGGTGCCGTTGAACCCGCCACCACCGAACATGACCGTCTTCTGGTTCCACTCAACCGGCAGGCTGACCTGGAACAGGATGTTGGGTGCGGTGACGTCGACCGGCGTGATCTTTCCCGTCACCTCGCAATACGACGGTACTGCCGTGGCGCCGCTACCGCTTGCGGCCACCAAGTTGGCCGAAGTCACCGAGGCTCCCAGAGTGGGGAGCCCAATCGATTTCGCGGCCACGAGCATGCCCAGGAGCTTCTCGCATGGCATCAGCGTCGGCGTTGCCGTGGCGGTGGTGGTCGGGCTTGTGGTCGTGACCGGTGGTGCAGCCTCAGTCGCTGCGTTGTCACCGCCGCCGCACGCGACCAGCGTCGAGGCCACGGCGAGCAGCGCCGCCGAATTCAGGGTCAACCGCTTTCGAATCTTGCTTTTCATAGGTCTCCTTCTTGAAGTTAGATTTCTCTTCTTGGGTTTTCCGGCAACGCCGGGGGAATGCCCGATGCACGGGCAATGCATTCACTCCTTGGTTCCGGGGATGCGAGCGCAGCGCGCGCCCTGCACTCAGGCGGCGACGTTGACGCCCAGGTAGCGGTCCTTTGCCGCGTGATCGCTGGCGAACTGCGCGTTCGCGGCCTCGTACGCGACCCGCCCCTGTTCGAGGATGTAGTGGCGCTGCGCGAGCTGGCTGCAGACTTCGAGGTTCTGCTCGACCAGCACGATCGGCATGCCCGTTGCACTGATCTGCTTGAGCTGGGCCACGATCTCTTCGACGATGACCGGCGCGATTCCTTCAACCGGCTCGTCCAGCATGAGAAGCTTCGGGTCATTCACCAGCGCGCGGGCAATGGCGAGCATCTGCTGCTCCCCGCCCGAGAGCTGCGTGCCGCCGTTTTTGCGGCGCTCCTTCAGGCGCGGGAAGATGCGATAGACATCGGCCAGTTGCCACGGCGAGCCGCGACGCACCGCGATCGCCAGGTTCTCCTCCACCGTCAGCACGCCGAAGATGCCGCGATGCTCGGGCACCAGACAGATGCCGTGTGCCGAGATCTGGAACGGCTCCTGCCCAGCCAGATTCCTGCCTTGAAACATCACCCGCCCCCGTGACGGAGCAAGCACGCCGACGATGCTCTTGAGCGTGGTCGTCTTGCCTGCCCCGTTGCGACCCAGCAGGGTCACGACTTCACCGGCCTTGACCGTGAAGGACACCCCTTGCAGCACATGGCTCTTGCCGTAGTGGGCATGCAGGTCCTCAACCTGTAGTACGACATCGGTGCTCAATTCATTCCTCCGGTGATCATGTTGCCCAGGTAGGCCTTGCGCACCCGGTCGTCGCTGCGGATCGCGTTCGGTGTTCCCTCCACCAGCACACGGCCCAGCTGCATCACGGTGATCGTGTCCGAGATGCCCATCACGATGTCCATGTTGTGCTCGATGAGCACCACCGCAAAGCCGTCCTGCTTCAGGCTGAAGATCAGCTGCTTCATCTCCTGGATGTCGTCGACCCCCATGCCGGAAGTCGGCTCGTCCAGGAACACGATCTTCGGCCGGGCCGCGAGCGCCATCGCCACCTCCAGCCGGCGCTGCTGTCCGTGCGACAGCAGTGCGGCGGCACGCAAGGCCACAGACTCGAGGCGGAACCGGCCCAGCAGGCTTTCGGCCATCGCCGTCGCCGCATCGCCTTCCCGTGGCGCGCGCCAACCGAACAGCGCCGCGCGCGGTGCGCGGCCCTGCGCCGCCACCCGCAGGTTCTCGCGCACGCTCAGGCTCTGGAACAGGCTGGTGACCTGGAATGAGCGGGCCAGACCGCATTGCACCCGCTGGTGCCCCGGCAGGTGGCCGACCTCCCGGTCCTCGAAACGAATGCTGCCCGCCGTGATCGGCACGGTGCCGGTGAGCGTGTGAAACAGTGACGTCTTGCCTGCGCCGTTGGGCCCGATCACCGAGTGAATGGTCCCCGGCATCACGTTCAGGTCGACCGAGTCGACCGCAGTGAAGGCGCCATAGCGCTTAGTGACGCCGCGCGCCTGCAGCAAGGCGCCCTGATACGACTGGATCTGGCTCATGCCTGCTCTCCCTGCCCTGCCTCGACCGCAGCGGCCGGTGCGGCCGCGCGCCTGCTGCGCAACGCAAGCGCCGCGCGTTCGAGCACGCCCCACAGGCCCTTTTGCATATATAACGTGACCGCGATCAGCAGCAGGCCGAGCAGCAGCATCCAACGCGGCCACACCGAGGCGAGCCAGTCGGCGGTGACGACATAGGCAGCAGCGCCGATGACTGAAGCGAACAGGTTGCCGGTGCCGCCGATGATCGTCATCAGCAGGATGGTTTCGCTCACGTGGTACTCGATGCTCGAGAGCGGCGCGATGCCGGTGAGCATGGCATGCAGCCCCCCGGCCAGCCCGGTGACAGCCCCCGAGATCACGAATGCGAGCAACTTGAACGACTTGACGTTGTAGCCCACCGCACTGGCGCGCGCCTCGTTGTCGCGAATGCTCAGGAGGGTCCGGCCAAACTTCGACTCCGCCACGCACTGCATCACCACGAACACCGCGAGGAAGACGACGCCCACGAAGGCGTAGTAGCGCCACGGACTGCCGGTGTTGAACATCTCCTGGCCAAAGAACTGGACGTTGGGCCGCGCAATGTCCAGCAGGCCGTTGTCGCCGCCGGTGATGTCCGGCATCGAGTAGGCCAGGAAGTAGAACATCTGGGCGAAGGCGAGCGTCAGCATCACGAAGTAGACGCCGCGCTGGCGGATGGCGAACCAGCCCACAAACACGGCGGCCAGCGCGCCGATACCCGTGGCGCCGAGCAGAGCAAGCGCCATGGACACCTTGAGGTGCAACAGCAGCAGGCCGCTCGCGTAGCTGCCCAGGCCGAAGAAGATGCCCTGGCCGAAGGACATCAGGCCGGTGTAGCCGAGCAAAAGGTTGCAGGCCATGGCCGCCATGGCGTAGATGAGCAGCTCCGTGGCCAGCGAACCGGAGCTCAACGCCAGCGGCAGCGCCATCACCAGCACAACTGCCAGTGCGGTGAAGCGGTAGTGAGTAAGTTTGTTCAATCTGTGCCCCTATGAGCGACCGAGCAGACCGTTCGGGCGCAGCAGCAGTACCAATGCCATGGCGACGTAGATCATGAGATTCGCGCCTTGGGGCCAGACCGTGCTCATCATGCACTGCACGATTCCCACGAGCAGACCGCCCACCAGCGCACCGGCGAAGCTGCCCATGCCGCCGACCACCACCACCACGAAGGCGATGCCCAGCGCTTCGACGCCCATGAACGGATCGACACCCCGGATGGGCGCCGCCAGCACCCCCGCGAGTGCAGCGGTGCCCGCCCCCACGGCAAAGACCATGGAGAAGATGCTGCGGATGTTCAGCCCCAGCAATGACACCATCTCGGCCGATTCGCTGCCTGCGCGGACGATGGCGCCCAGCCGCGTGCCCTCCAGGATCAGCCCCAGCACGACGGCCATGAACGCGCCCACGCCGATGACGAACAGCCGGTACTTGGGATAGACGAAGTCACCGATCATCACCACGCCCTGCAGCAGGTCCGGCGCCGCCACGTTGTTGCCCAGCGGGCCCCAGTACATGATCACCGCCTCCTGCAGCACCAGCGCGAGTCCCACGGTGATCAGGATGTGCAGCTCATGCGGCAGGTGGTAGACCTTGCGGAACAGGAAGGCTTCGATCAGCCAGGCGAACACGCCGACCGCCAAGGGGCCCAGCAGCAAGGTCCACCAGAAATCGAGCCCGCTGCTCACAAGCTGGAAGCAGCCGTAGGCCCCCAAGAGGAAGAAGGTGCCGTGCGAGAAATTCACAAGGCGCAACAGGCCGAAAATGATGCTCAGACCGACGGCCAGCACAAAGTAGAGCATCCCCAGGCCAATGCCATTGACCAGCTGGAGCAAGTAGACGTTCATGTTCGAGACGAAAGTAGGTGGAGTCCGGCGCGCGCCGGGGCGCACAGGCCCCGGGCTGGCGCGACGGACAGCCGCACCGCGATGACTGGCCCTGCGGCGACGTACGTCAGGCCATCTTGCAGCCGGCTTCCTCGGGCGAGAGGAAGTGGCGGCCGGAACTGACGATGTCGGCGTAGTCGTCCTTGTCGCGCATCTTCGACTTGGCCTTGCCCTTGATGAGGTAGAAGTCGCGCAGCACCTGGTGGTCTTCCCGGCGCACTTCCTCCATGCCGGTCAGGCTTTCGAACTTCAGGCCTTCCAGCGCGGCGATGACGGCCTTCGGGTCCGTGCTCTTGGCCTTGTTGATGGCCTCGATCAGCATGCGCGTGTTGACGTAGGGCGCGGCCAGGCTGTAGTTGGGCGTGAGCTTGAACTTGTCGCGCACCTGGCCGACGAAACGCTTGTTGACCGCCGTGTCGATCGTGTGCCAGTACACCGCGCCGAAGTACACGCCGTCGCAGATGTCGGCGCCCAGCGCCTCGAACTGCTCCAGCCCGGACGCCGCTGCCACCACGATGGTCATCTTCTGCTTCATGCCGAAGCTGACGGCTTGCCGCAGGGTGTCCGAAGCCTGGGCGCCGTAGTTCAGGAGGAACAGCACATCGGCCTTCGATGCCATCGCATTGGTCAGGTGCCCGCTGAACTCCCGCTCGGTGAGCGAGTGGTAGCTGTTGCCGACGTGTTCGATGCCCTTTTCCTTGAACAAGGCCTTGGCATTGCGCAGCAGGCCTTCGCCGAACACGTACTGCGGCGTGATGGTGTACCAGCGCTTGGCCTTGGGCATCAAGTCGACCAGCGGACGCGCCGACCCCTGGATCAGGCCGTAGGTGGGCAGTGCCCAGCGGAAGGTGCTGCGATTGCAGTCGCTGCCGGTGAGCTCGTCGGCCCCGCCGTTGGTGATCAGGATGCCGCCCGCCTTGTCGATCTCCTTGCTCATGGCGAGCGATTCGGCCGACAACAGGGCGCCGGTGAACAAGCGGATGTTGCTTTGCTCCATCGCCTCCTGCACGCGTCGCACGGCCGTCGCCGGCTTGGCTTCGGTGTCGAGCATGCGGTAGCCCAGCTTCTTGCCGAGCACGGTGCCCTGCTGCTCCACCGCCAGCTTCATACCCAGTTCGGAGTACTTGCCGATGGCCGCGAACGTGCCGGACATGGCCGTGGGGCATGCCAGCACCAGCTCTTCGCTCTGGGCAATGGAAAAGAGTGGATGGGCGGCCAGGCCGGCCGCGGCCGATGCCTTGAGGAATTCGCGTCGATTGGTCATGATGGTCTCCTTTGATGGTTTATGTGGATGCGGGGCGCGTCAGGGCGCGCGGGTCTCGTGCGGTTGCCTCGATCGGGCGTCGTTTCCGACCCAGGCCAGGCGGACCTTGACAGGCAGGGTGGCCAACGCGGCCGTCAGCTTGCTGGCCCATGGAGGCGCATCGGCCGCATCGGCCAGGCGCAGCGTGACCACGGCCTCGCTCGAATCGTTGGCCGGCTCGATGTCGACGATCTCGACCGGTTGGCCCAGGTCGGCGATCTCCATGCGCAGCTTGTAGATCAGCGCCATGTCGCGCAGCGCCGGCTTGTAGACCTTGCCCACGCCGGTCACCGGGATCATGTCGAGCACGAACAGATGCCGGGGCCGGGCCGGCGGCTCGTTGATCCGCTCGGCGATAAAGCGCTGCAGTTCGGCGGTGTCGATGCTCTGGCCCGACGCGAGCGCGACGAAGATCACGGGCAGCTCCCCGGCATAGCCGTCGGGCATGCCCACGGCCGCGCTCAGCGCGACGGCAGGGTGGGAGTTGGCGACCTCCTCGATGGCCTGAGGGTCGATGTTGTGGCCGCTTCGGATGATCAGGTCCTTTTCGCGCCCCGTCAGGTGCAGATACCCGTTCTCGTCCAACCGGCCGAGGTCTCCCGTGATCAGCCCGCCGTCGGGCGTGAATGCAGTCAGGTTGTGCGCGGGGTTGAGGTAGCCACTGACGATCTGCGGACCGCGGGCAATGACCGAGCCCACGGTTCCTGCGGCGCACGGGAGCCAGTGCCCTTGCGGGCTGCGCTGCATGATCTCAATCGAGGAGTACGGCGCGCGCAATCCCACGCTACCTCGCACGTGCAGGCCATGCAGCGGCGTGGCAGCGATGGCGGCGACGCTTTCGGTCATTCCGTACTGCTCGAGCAAGGGGATGCCGGTGCGCTCTTCGAAGCGCTGGCCGATCGCGCTGGGCAGCGATGCCCCGCCGGTGAATGCAAAGCGCACCGACGACACGTCGCATTCGCCCACGGGAACCTCGCTCATGGCGCCAATGGAGGTCGGAACGCCGCCGATGAAGGTTGCCCGATAGTGCTCGACGAAGTGCCAGATGTTCTTGACGATGGCCGGATCACGCAGCCCGGCGGGCGACAGCATCACGACGTGCCCGCCCGCGGCCAGCACCGAAAGCCCGATGGTGGAGGTTCCGCCCACGTGAAAGAGCGGAAACCCATTCAAGGCAACGTCCTGCTCCGTCAGATCGAATGCCTGAGCGAGCGACCAGGCAGCGTGGATCTGGTTCTGGTGCGTGTGCTTGACCAGTTTTGGCAGCCCGGTCGTCCCCCCGGTATGAAAGAGTGCGGCGACTGCGTTGCGATCAGACTTTCGCTCGAACCGCAGGTCTTGATGCGGCTGGCTGTCCATCAGCGCATCCAGGTCGTGCACCCGCGAGTCCTCGATGTCAGGTCGGCCGCCCATGACCAGTACTGCCTGGAGCCCGTTCACGCGCGGCAACACGTCCATGACCTTGGCCCAGAGTTCTGCATCGAGCTTCGGTCCGGGACACACCAGGATGCGAGCGCCTTCCGCCTCCAGCAACGCAGCAATGACTTCCGGCGCGAGCAGGTAGTTGATGCAACTCACAATGCCTGCCGCTTCCGCACCCCAGATCAGCGCAGGGACCCGCGTATGCGTGCGCGCGACGATCGACACGACACCATCGCCGTCGATGCCAAACTGCGCGAACATGTTGGCAGCACGCGTGATCTCTTCGAGCAGTGCCGCGTGCGTGTAGGTGACTGGCGAGTCGTCCAACGCGGCCGACGCCAGCATGGTCAACGCCAATCTGCCGCCGTACAGCGAAGCTGTGGCCTTGAAAACGTCGTAGATGGTCTGCGAGGGCACCAGCGCTTCGTAGGCATTCCGCTCGAGCGCTTCAATATCTCGAATACCTCGAATCTTTTGTTGTGAGCGGGTGGTTTTGATCATGGCACTGTTCCGCGCGCCAACGCCTTGGGCAAGTGCCGGCCGTTGCCGCGTGCAGGTCTCGCGAAATCTCTGCCTTGCTTGCAGATGAAGCTTGGCGAACTATTCGTCCGCGGAAGAGTTCTCGTCATTTGTCTCTCGATGGGCGCCGGCGTCCGGCCTCGCATCTGGTTCCCCAGACGCTGCCTTGTTGGTTGGGTGAGACGAGTCTAGGAATCGAAGGTGCGCTCAACAATGTGACAAGCACACAGCCGCAATCGAGATAACTGTCACATTGGCATATCGCCATGCTCGAAGCGGCACGCGTGGGGGCAGCGGTTAGCGCACGCGAAGCCCGCATTGATGTGGGAGAACTGAGGTCCCGTTGCGCTCCGGCGAGATCCGCAACAGGCACTGATCAGCACGACCGCCGCTTGCGAACGGTTTGTGCTGACGCGTCATATGAACGAGGTCAACCTGTCGGAGCTCGCGCAGCAAAGCGGTTACAGCCTGCGATCGCTAGAGCTGATTTTTCGCCGGAGCGTCGGCATGACGCCGGGACGGTGGTTCACGAACATCCGCCTCAATGGCGCGCTGCGCGATTTGATTGCGCCCACGCCGGGCTGCTCGGTGACAGATGTTGCAACGCGCTGGGGCTTTCGTCACCTCTCGCGATTTGCAGAGCAATATCGCAACGCATTTGGAGAGCTCCCGAGCCAGACCCTCGCTCGCGCAGCCAAGAGAGTCTGAGCCAACAAAGTTGACTTCGAGGGCGAGCGTATGTGTCAAAGTCCGCTTGGGAACGCATTGCTGGCAAATGGCGCTGCCAATTCTCAGTCTGCAACGGGCCCAAAGCAGCTGTACCTGACGCTCCGTTCCGGACATTGCACGAAGGTCTGCTTTCGAGAAGGCCGGGTGACTGCAATGGTCGCATTCCCGCCATCACCCCAACCCCGCCCCCGCCCGCTCCAGATCGAGCACAGGCCAGCCCCGCTCCAGCGCGAGCGCGCGCAGGCGCTCGTCGGGGCACACGGCCACCGGATTTGACACCGCCTCCAGCAACGGCAGGTCGCCGATCGAGTCGGAATAGAACCAGGATTCCTCGAAGTCGGCCAGGTCGCGCGCCGACTCGCGCAGCCACTGCCGCACCCGGCTGACCTTGTGCTGGCGATAGCAGGGCTCGCCGTCGATCTCGCCGGTGTAGGGCGCATCCTCCACGCCGTCGACGGTGGCGGTGCGGGTGGAGATGAGCGTGTCGATGCCCAGCACGCGCGCCATCGGCTGCGCGATCAGCCCCGTGGTTGCGGTGACCAGCGCGCACAGGTCGCCGCGCGCCTGGTGCTTTTCGACCAGGGCGCGGCTCGCGGCCGGAATGCGTGGCGCCATGCGCCGCTCGAATTCGGCCTGCCACTGCGCGACGAGTTGGCGCGGATGCCGCAGCAGGGGTTGCATGGTGCTCCGATGCATCGCGTGGATGTCCAGCGTGCCGGCGATGTACAGATGGCAGTAGGCCAGGTATTGCGGCTCCGCCTCGGGCGGCAGCACGCCGCGCTCGATGAGGAACTGCGTCCAGGCCATGCCGCTGTCGAACGGGATCAGCGTCAGGTCGAGGTCGAACAGGGCCAGGCAACGGTGCTTCATGGCTGGCCTGGCACGATGAGCTCGCCGCGCCCGTCGGCGGCCAGGTCGCCCAGGTGCCGCTGGATCGTCCTGCCCGGCAGCGACGCGAACACGCCGCCGTGGCGTGCCAGGTCGCGCGCCAGCAGTTGCCAGAACACATCGGCGGCCCCCAGCGCCGGCACGAAGGTGGCGGGAATCTCGGCCGCCCCGGCGCCGGCGACCAGCACGATGCTGCCGCGCCGCATGCCAAAGCCGGCATGCACGCCCACGCGTCCGCCGACCGCGACGGTGCCGGCCAGCAGGCGCGACGCGAGAAAGTCGCCCGCATCACCGTGCACGATGGCGCTGCCGCGTCGCATGCGGTCCGCGAAGCGGGTACCGGCGTTGCCCCGCACGACGAACGTGCCGCCACGCATGCCGTCCATGCTGCCGGGCAGCGCGCCGGCGGCAAAGTCGCCGACGTCGCCCTGCACCGTGAAAGTCCCGCCCGCCATCTCGCACGCCGCGAGCAGCCCGGCGTCGCCCTGCACGCGCAGTTGGCCGGCGCGCATGCCCTCACCAGCGTGGTGGCCCACGCCGCCTTCGACGAGCATGCATCCGCCGTCGAGCCCGCAGCCGACGCGGTCGAAGCGCGACAGGTCGCCCTCGAAGGTCAGCGTGCCGTCTTCCGTCCCGGGCGCCAGCCTGAAGAACTCGGCCAGTTCCAGCCGGGCGTTGCCGTAGCCGACCGGCAGCCGCTCGACCTGCGCCGCCGCCAGCCCGCCCAGGGCCGCAGGCGTGATCCCGCGCAGGTCGACCCGCAATGCGGGCGCGGCCTTGAGCACGAGGCGCCAGCCACTCACGAAACGCCCCCCGCGCCGCGCGCTGCGGCGTTCGCCTTGCGGGCGGCCCGGCGGCTCATGCCCCGCCCTCCCCCAGCAACCGGTGCAGGTGAAAGTGGAAGGGCCCTAGCTTGCCGCCGTAGTTGCCCGCCGAGATGCGCACCAGCCCCTTGCCAGCGCCCAGCGCAATGCCCGCCTCCAGGCCGGCGCGCATCGCCGCGCCCACGTCGGCCTCGGCCAGGCCGTCGATCACGATCTCCATCACGCAGCGCGTCGCGGTCGTGAGTTCGCTCGCGCCCACCAGGCCGAACAGGCCGGGGCAGAAGGCGTCGTTGGTCGACGCGCCGAGCGCGGCGTACTTGCTGCCCACCTTGGACCCCGACCGCACCACGCCACCGGGAAACGGAAGGATCACGTTCGGCAGCGCCTGCATCGCGGCCACCGCGGCTTCGGCCACCGTCAGCGCGCTGTCGGCGTCGGTGCACAGGAACAGCAGGTTGCCGCCCCCCACGCCCTTGACCACCGCGGTGGTTTCCTGCGCGACGAACTCGCCGTCCATGACCGGCACGCGCCAGTAGCGCACGCCGTCGATCACCTTGGAAACCTGCCAGCCGTCGCCGAAGAAGCGCAGGTTCCTGCCCAGCGCAATGGCCTCGCCCTCGGCGATGCCGGCGTAGACCGCGGTGGTCGGGCAGGTCAGCACGCACTGGCCGACGCGCCGCTCCACCTGCCTGGCCAGCTCCTTGCCAGACATGGCGAACAGCAGCAGGCTCAGTCCGGGCCGCCCGTCCGGGGTCTCGGCGGGGTCGAGCACCCGCTCGATGCCGGCCTCGCAGCCGCAGCCGATCACCGAGGTCGCCAGGCCGGTCGCGCTCACAGCCGCATGGCGCGCCCAGGTCGCGTTGCGGGCGGTCACGAGGATGCGCGTGGCCTTCATCGGGAACGCCTCGGCGAAGGTGTCGTCGATCTGCACCCCGTTGCGCACGAGCGCCTCCGTCATGGCGCCGCCCGCCCGTCGGTGAAGCACGCCGCCGGCAGCAGGCGCCCGCCGTTGCAGCAGCGGCACAGCTCGTCATGGCCGATCGCGATGTGGTCGAAGTTCACCGAGCCGTGCGCTGCAAGGTGGGCACGCAGCCGCTTCTCGATGCCGCGGTCGTAGTCGGGCTCGACGAAATGCGTGCCGCCCACCGGCGTGGCGACCACGCGTCCGCCGCGCGCGACGAGCGTGCCGTCCTTGAACACGTACTCGGGCACCTGGAACATGGCCTCGCGGTCGGCCTGCGCGCGGTAGACGGCGATGTCCGCCGCGGCGCCCACGCCCAGGTGACCGCGATCGGGCAGGCCCAGCAGCCGCGCCGGCGCGGCGCGCGTCATGATGGCGACTTCGTGCAGGCTCAGTTCGCGCGTGATCGAGCGCAGCGCGCAGTTGGCCGCCACCTCCGGGTGCAGCCTGGCCAGCTGTTCCTCGCGGAAGGCGCGGTCCATCAGCAGCCGGATCAGGTGCGGGTAGCTGGTGAACGGGCCGCCGTTGGGATGGTCGGTGGTCAGCACCACGCGCCAGGGGTCGCGCACGAGCAGGAACAGCTCCAGCCCGATCACCCACTGCAACGCATTCACGTAGCTCTGCTCGCGGTAGCGGAACGGCACGACGCCGCAGCCGGCCTCGCATTCGAGGTCGGCGCCGACCCACTTGCGCGGCGAACCGAAGCCGGCCTGCGCATGCTGGCGCATGGTGTCGCCCGATGCCGTGACGGTCTGGCCGAAGATGATCTGGCCCACGTCGATGCTGATGGCCGGGTTGGAATTGACCGCCTCGGCCAGCTCCAGCGCGGCCGACGAGAACTTCCTCGGCCCGTCCGTGCCGTAGGCATGGAACTGCACATGGGTCAGGTGCGCCGGCAGCCCTTCCAGTGCCCGGATCGTCTCCAGCGTCGAGGCGATGTTGCCGGCCACGCCCAGGTTGCTGCCGTGGATGTGCAGCGGATGCGGCACGCCCAGTTCGCGCAGCGCGCGCGCCAGCGTGTGCACCACCTGGCGCGGCGTCACCTGCCAGTGCACATGCCGCTCGTCTACGTCGAGCTTGCGCTGGTTGAATTTGAAGGCCGAGATGCCCGCCGGATTGACCACCTTCACGCCCATCGCCCGCGTCGCGCGCAGGGTCCAGCCCATGTAGTCGCGGATGGCCTCGAAGTTGCCACCTGCCGCCCCGCCCTCGGCAAGAAGCTGCAGGAAGAACTCGTCGTTGCCCAGCATCACGTAGGCGCCGTGGTCCAGGATCGGCGTGTCGCCCATCTCCATGTGGGCGTGGCGCGCGTTGCTCGCCACCATCGCCGGCTCGAACGCGGCGGTGTAGCCCATCTGCGCATATCTGTGGCCGGTGTCCAGCGTGCCGGGGACGCAGCCGCCACACTGCGCGTCGCCGCGGTGCGATTCGGGCATGAGCAGGCGCGCCAGGTTGACCTTGCCGCCGCCGATGTGCGTGTGCAGGTCGATGCCGCCGGCCATCACCACGCAGCCGCTGGCGTCGATCGTCTCGTCCACCGGCGCGCGCGGGTCGAGCGCGACGATGCGCCCGTCCTGCACGCACAGGTCGCGCACGCCGTCCGCGGGACCGGCCGGGTCGATGACCAGGCCACCGGCCAGTCGCATGCTGCTCATGGCGCAGCCTTCGCGCGCAGGGCCTGCACGCACCCGGCCAGTGCGTCCAGCACCGTCGCGAGTTCCGGCAGGGTGTCGCGGTAGACCGGCACCAGCGGCAGCACTGCCCCGCCATCGGCACGGAACAGGTGGCCCGCCGAGCCGATGCCCGGCGTCGACACCGGGACGAACACGCTGCCCTCGCGCTGCGCCGACGCCGCCAGCTCCGGATGCCCCAGCACGACGAGCGGCACAGTCGTCGCCGGCGGCGCGCAGTCCGGGTCGAAGCTGGAAACCCACAGCAGGCTGTCGACGGCGTCATCGGCCAGCAGCCGCGCGGTGCCCAGGCACGCTGGGTCGTGCTCGCGCCCGGCCGGGCCGGCACGAGAGCGCAGCGGCAGGCCCGAAAGCCAGGTGAACACGGCGTTGACCGTGCCCGCGCCGTTGCCGCCGCCCAGCCACATGGCGGCGGCGCGCGTGCTTGCGTTGAGCGTGCCGACGACGCGGTGGACCGCCTCGACCACCAGCGCGCCATGCGCCGGCAGCCTGGCCGACTGGCCGACCAGCACGGCGTAGCGCGCGGCCCGCAGGCGCCCGGCCAGTGCATCGATGGCTGGCGCCGCCGCAGGCACGGTGCGCCCCGCCACCCGGGCGCCCAGCAGCGCCACCGTGTCGAACAGGTCGCCCTGCAGCGCCACGTACTCGGTGGTGAGCGCGCCGCGCGCGGCCAGCGTCGCCAGCGCCACCTGGTCGCCGGGCGTTCCCCCCAGCAGCACCAGGTGAGGCGCGTCGGGGCCGCTCGCGCCCTCTCCCACGCCGCAGCGCGCCAGCCACTCGGCTGCCTCGCCGGCGGGCAGGCCGTCCACGCAAACGACGAGATCGGCACGGTTGCGCACCTCGGCCAGCGTGGTGCCGTAGCCGCCCCGGTCCTGCAGCGGGCGCAGGGTGTGCATCAGCGCATCGCCCTGGGCTGCGTCGCAGATGGCGCCCGTTCCTTCGGCAAGGCGGTAAAGCGCCCGCGCGCCCGCCACGTCGGTGCCCAGGCCGCCGAAGAGCGGCTGGCGGCTCGCGGCCAGGATGGCGGCCGCGGCCTCGATCGCTTGCTCCGGCGCTGCCGGGCGGCCGTCGACGAGCGGCGTTGCCGTCGACGGCACGGCGCCGAATCGCGCCAGCGCTCGGCGCGCCCCGGCGCACTCGCCCGCGGCCAGTTCCAGCGCGCGGCCGGAGGCATCGGCCCGGACCGCCAGGGTGTCGCACAGCAACAGGCAGAACGGCGAGGTCCAGCGCACCGCGCCGTCCTCCGTGGCAAGCAGGGGGTCGCTCATTGCTCCAGCACCGCAAGCGATGTGCCACCCGTTCCCGCCGCGCCAGGCCGCGCGCGCCGCGCGCCGGGCCGTCAGAAAAGTGACACTGTGTGGCGCGTGCTGTTGCAGTTCCGGCCTTTGCGGGCCGCGCCGGGTCCAGCCACGCGCCCTGGCGCGCTGGCACGAAACGTGATGCGCCAGCGCCAATGACGCGTTCGATTCATCCGCCGTCCGGGGTCAACGCTGGCCCGGAGCCTGCCGACCGCACGACCTCATCGGCGCCGGCCTGGCGCGGCAGGCCGCCGTCGTGCAAGGCGCTGGCCACCAGCCATGCGCCCGCGCCCGCCCGGCGCGCGGCGTCCAGGTCGGCCGCATTGCGGATGCCGCCGGCACCGACCAGGAACGCGCCCGGCGCGCGGGCCCGCACCTCGGCCAGCGTCTGCAGGTCCGGGCCGGCACCGGCGCCGACCCGCTCGAGCGTCATCACGATCACCCGTGTGGGCCAGTGCGCGGGCGTGTCCCAGCAGCCGGCCACGTCCAGCCTGCGGCCGTCGCGCCGGTCCAGCGACAGTACGCCGCTTGCGCCCGGCCCCCCGCGGCCGGCGTCGAAGCACTGCGCGAGCGCCTCGCGCGAGGCCAGCGATTCGCTGCCGAAGACCGGCACCCACTGCGCCTCGTCCACATCGAGTGCGCGCTGCAGCGCGTCGGCCGCAGCGCGGTCCGCAAAGCCGGCGTCGAGCCACAACTCCAGCCCCGGCATGGCCCGCAGCAGCGCGCGCAGCACCGTCACCTGCGCCGGCCGGCCCTGCAGCGCGTCGAGATCGGCGACGTACAGCTGGCGTGTGGCGCAGTGCGCGCACAACGTCCGCGCCACCGTGGCCGGATCGCTGCCGGCGCACAGGCGCGAGACGATGGGCTGGTACGACTGGCGGTCGCCGCGCACGGCACGCACGACCTGCCCGTGCAGGAGGTCGATGACGGGAATGAGCTTCATGTCGGACCAATGAGGAGATCTGCGTGGCAACGATGACCCGAGTCTTCGTGTATGAGTCCCTGAGCGGTGGCGCGGACACGGGTGGCGAGGCGGCCGGAGAACTGCTGGCGATGGGCCAGGCCATGCGCGACGCCGTGGTGGCCGACCTGCTGGCGCTGCAAACCTATCACGTGTCGGTCGCCACCTGCAAGCTGGCGGCGGCACCGGCGCCCCTTGCGCGGCCGGTGACGCCGCACGAAGGCGAATCGGCCACGCACTTCGTGCGCCGCCAGGCCGGCGCGCACGACCTGGCCTGGGTGATCGCACCCGAGACCGACGGCCTGCTGGCCGCCCTGCACCCCTGCGTCGAGCCGCGGCGCTGGCTGGGCTGCGACCTGTCCGCCATCGAGGTGGCGACGTCCAAGCACGCCACGCTGGCGGCGCTGGCCGCGGCCGGTATCGCCACCCCGCCGGCGTTCGAGGATTCGCCGGGGGTCGACCGCTGGGTCGTCAAGCCCGACGACGGAGCCGGCGCGATGGCCACCCGCGTGCATCGCGGCCGCGCGGCCGCCTGGGCCGACTGGCGGGTGCGTGCGGCGGCCGGCGAGCGTGCCGTGATGGAGCCATGGATCGAAGGCTGCGCGCTCAGCCTGTCGCTGATGTGCGGCCCGCGGCAGGCCAAGCTGCTCTGCGTCAACCAACAGCAGCTGCACGCCGATGCGCAGGGCTGGCTGTCGTTTCGCGGCGTGCAGGCGAACGCCATGCCGCCGGCCGACGCACGCTACGGCGCCCTGGCTGCACTGGCGGCGCAGGTGCACGGCGCCATCCCGGGCCTGCGCGGCTTCGTCGGCATCGACCTGGTCTGGCATGCGCGCATCGGTCCGGTGGTCATCGAGGTGAACCCGCGCGTGACCTGCGCCTACGTCGGCCTGTCCAGCACGCTCGGGCGCAACCTGGCCGCCGACGCGATCGCCTGCCACGACCGGGCCCGCGCCGCGGCGGCAGCCTCCTGCCATGCCTGAAAAGCGCAGCATCATCGGCTGGGACATCGGCGGCGCGCACGTCAAGGCCTGCCTGCTGCAGGACGGGCAGGTGGTCGACGTGGCGCAATGGGCCTGCCCGCTGTGGCAGGGCCTGGACCGGCTCGAGCCGGTGCTGCAGGCGGCCTGGCAGCGCTGGCGCGCCATGGCCCAGGCACGGCACGCCATCACCATGACCGGCGAGATGGTCGACCTGTTCGCCGACCGCGAACGCGGCGTGCTGGCGATCGCCGACGCGTTCGCGCGCGCACTCGAAGGCCCGCTGCGCTTCTTCGCCGGCGACGCCGGCTGGCTGCGCGACACCGAGCTGCCGACCCATTGGCGCGAGGTGGCCTCCGCCAACTGGCTGGCCACGGCGCGCCACGCGGCGCGCGTGCTGGGCACAGGGTTGCTGGTCGACATCGGCAGCACCACCACCGACCTGGTGGTCCTGCGGGACGGCCGCGTGCCCACCACCAGCCGCACCGACGCGCAGCGCCTGGCCAGCGGCGAGCTGGCCTACCACGGCGTCGTGCGCACGCCGCTGTGCGCGGTGGCGCACCGCATCGACTGGCGCGGGCAGCCGCACAACGTCATGAACGAGTTCTTCGCCACCAGCGCCGACGTCTACCGCCTGACCGGCGAACTCGATCCGGCCCACGACCTGCACCCCGCCGCCGACAACGCAACCAAGGACGAGCCCGCCACGCAGCAGCGCCTGGCCCGCATGATCGGCCTGGACGCGCGCGACGGCACGCGCGCGGATTGGCTGGCCTTCGCACGCACCTGGCGCGCGCTGCAGGTCCGGCTGCTGGCCGGCGAGGCGCGGCGCGTGTTGTCGGCGCAGCCCTTGCCCGGCGACGCCGCCATCGTCAGCGCCGGCTGCGGCGCCTTCCTGGCCGATGCGGTCGCCGCGGGTGCCTTCGGCGACGCGCAGGCACGGCGGCACCTGCGCTACGGCCACGACGTCGCGCAGGCGGCGCCGTCCGCCCTCGCCGGCGTGCGCGACCGGGCCCAGGTGTGCGCGCCCAGCGTGGCCGTGGCCTCGCTCCTGTTCCTGGACGGCTGAGCAGCCCATGTGGATCGTCAAGATCGGCGGCAGCCTCAACACCCATCCGCTCCTGCAGGAGTGGCTCGCCCTGCTCACCGAGTGCGGCGGGGGGCGCGTGATCCTGGTGTGCGGCGGCGGCGCCTTCGCCGACGCGGTGCGCCACGCCCAGGCGCACTGGCGCATCAGCGACCTGAGCGCGCACAACATGGCGGTGCTGGCCATGGCGCAGACCGCCTACCTCATGCACGGCCTGAACCCGGCGCTGCAGCTCACGCGCAGCCGCGCCGACATCCATCGCGTGCTGCACAAGGGACAGACGGCGCTGTGGCTGCCCTTCGAGCTTCAGCGCAAGCGCGCGAGCGACCGCACCAACTGGGACGTGACCTCGGACAGCATCGCGCTCGACCTGGCCTTGAGCCTCAACGCCGAGCGGCTGGTGCTGGTCAAGTCATGCGCCATCGACCCGACACTGAGCCTGTCCGAACTGGGCGAGCAGGGCATCGTCGACCAGCGCTTCGGCGCGCTGTCGGAAGGCGCCGCGTTCCCGATCGACGTGGTTCATTGCGCCGAGGTCGGCCGCGTGCGCGCGCTGCTGCTGGGTGGCGGTCGGTACGTCGCCTGATCGCGCAGCAGGCCGACCAGTGCGTGCAGGCGCGCCGGATCCAGCGCGCCGCTGCGGTCGCCCGCGCAGACCGCGCTGCGAAACCCCGCGAAGTCGGGCGCCAGTTCGCGCAGCTGCGGCGCGTGCGCCGCACGCAGCGCCCCCGCCAGCCCGACCATCGTGCCGGCCGCGCGCGCCGTGGCGATGAAGCGCTGCAGCACGTGCGTCGGCAGCGCGTCGAACAGGCTGCCGCGCAGCTTGTCCTGCGTGTCGGCCATCACGCCCGGGAAACCCAGCGCACAGGCGTGGGCCACGTCGGCCATCTCCAGCCCCCGATCGGCGATGAACACCGGCACCACGGGCCAGGCACAGGCGGCCAGCGCATCGAGCACCGGCCGCGCCGCCGGCGTGCGCTCGATGCCCACCTTGACGTAGTCGACGCCGCACCGGCCGACCGCCTCGACGCACCGGATGATGCGCGGCGCCTCGTGCATCGGCACGTCGCCGATGGTGGCGCTGACCAGGCGGCTGCCACCGCTGCGGCGCAGGGCCGCGACGATCGCGCCGATGGTGCCGGTCGGCAGGCCGCCCAGGGCGCCCTGCCCCGGCTCCTTGAGGTCGATGAAGTCGACACCGGCGCCGGCCGCCAGCATGGCCTCGTCGACGCTGCGCACGCTGACCAGCAACTTCATGGCGCCAGCCCCTGCGGGATGTCGGCGCGCTCGGCCGCGCGGTGACGCTGCACCGCCTCGCGCAACCAGCCCCAGGCTTCCCGCTCGGCCGCGCCGGCGGTCTTGTCGATGGCGATCTGCAGGTAGGCCATCTCGCTGTCGACCTTGTCCGCGGGCAGCATGCGAAGCCGGCTGACCAGCACCGCGCCCTCGATCACGGCGGCCTGCGCCCGGTTGAAGCCTGCAAAGACGGCATGGACCGCCTCGTGCACGCGCGCCATGTGCAGCACCGGTCGCTGCACGTCGTCGATGCGCTCGGCCAGGCGCAACTCGACGTGGCTGAGCGCGCAGGCCAGGCGCACGCCGGCGACCCGCTCGGCCGGCTGCGTCGGCCAGTCGCGCCGGCCGGTGACGCAGCCGGCGAAGACGCGCGTGTCGGTGACGATGTTAAGCACGGCCGCGCCGGTCGCCAGCACGTTGTCGAGCGTGGTCGATGGCTTGAAGGGCATCAGCAGCACCTGCTCGCCGCGGTAGCGCACGCCCATGGGCGCCACGTGCGGCCTGCCGTCGGCGGCGACCGTGGTCAGCACGGTTTCGAAGATCACGTCGTTCATCTGCCTTCCGTCGCGCAGCCCCAGTCCAGCGGCTGGTCCTGCGCATAGCGCTTGCCCAGCTGGTGGGCGATCTGGGCGCGGGCCAGCTCGACGCCCATGTAGAAGGCGTGCGCCGCGTCCCCTTCCAGGCCCAGCTGCGGCCACAGTTCGAACGGGTCGCGGCCCAGCCGCATGCCGTCGCGGTTGTAGACGTGAAGGCCGGCGCCGGACACCTGGACGCGGAAGTTCGCATCGCGCACCTGCTCCGCCGTCGCCTGGATTTCCTCGCTCGTGTCGAGGAACGGCCGCCGTGCGTGCACCGTCATCAATGCGTCGCTCAGGCCCTTGGGCAACTGCGCATGGCCGCGCGCGGCATGCATGATGCGGCGCGCCCAATCGGCTTCCCTGACCGCGCGGCGCGCGTGCGGGCTGACCTGCGTGGTCAGCACGGCCGCCACGTCGAGCTCGGCGCACATGCCCAGCAGCAGCGCGTTGATGCCGCTGGTGTCGGCCTCGGTCAGCTCCGTGAGGTTGCCGATGCCCATCATGATCGGCGCCTGCGGAAAGCGCTCGCGCAGCCGGTGGTACCGGACGATGGACGCGGTCAGGCCGAACGGAATGGGCTCGAGGATCGGGTCGGCCAGGAAGGCCCGGCCCTCGCGCTGCATCTGCTCCACCGCCTCGAACAGCGAGGCCTCGTCCGCCGGCGAGCGGCCGATCAGCACCGGCGTGGCGGCCACTTCCTGCGCCACCCACAAGGTGTCGGGCGTCAGGCTCAGTAGGTAGTCGGCGCCGGCGCGCCCGCCGCGCAGCAGCTCCTGCGTGTCCAGCGAATCCACGCTGACCGCGAAGCCCTGCGCCTTGAGCGCCTGCACGCTGTCCTCCAGGTGGGCGAAGGGCGTCTGCGGCAGGCAGCCCAGGTCGATCACGTCGGCGCCGTCGGCGCGCAGCCGCGCAGCGCGTGCCAGGATGGCCGGCACGTCCAGCCGCGGGGCGTCGACGATCTCGGCGAAGATGGCCACGCGGTAGTCGTCCAGCGCGATGGGCCGCGCGGCACGGTCGAAGAAGGGCGGCAGGTCCTTGACCTCCTCGGGGCCGCGCTGCACCGGCACGCCGAAGTGCGCCGCCAGCGCGTCCAGGTCGCCGCGGCAGCGGCCCGGCACCAGGATGCGGTCGACGCGGCGCGGGCCGTCCCCCGGCGCGCCGGTGCCGGTCAGCGGCAGGGCCAGGCGGCGACGGATCATGTCGGCCGTCATCAGCCCGGCCACCTGCAGCCCGAGGTCGCGCGTCTCCCAGGTGAAGGGCGCGCCCTCGATGCCGGCCAGCACCCGCTCCAGGCTCGGCTTGGCCAGGTGTCCGGTCAGGAAGAGGATGTGTTCCATGCCAGGGCCAGTTCCTTCAATCGCAGTGCCAGCGCGGCCTCGAGTTCGGCGGGCGACGCGACGACGCGGCATAGGTCGATGGCGCGCAGCCGTTGCACGTTCTCCAGCTCGATGCCGCGCGGGCGCACGGTCACCCAGTCGTGCGGCGACTTCGTCACGACCACCGGTTCGGTGTCGCATGCAAACACGATGCCCGGGATGCCCTGCTTGCCGGCCTGCGCGAACATGTTCGTCGGCAGCGTGTCGCTGATGCCGAATGCGCACTTGGCCACGGTGTTGCTCGTGGCCGGGGCGACGACGACGGTGTGGTAGATGCCGTCGTAGAGCATGCCCACCGGCACGCCGCTGGCGGTCTTGTCGCGAAAGATCCTGAACCGCCCCTTGAGGCTGTCGATGTGCAGCTTGTAGATCTCCAGCACCTCTTCGCCGGCGGCCGAGAGGAACAGGTCGACCTTGGGCAGCCGCGCGGCCAGCGCCATCGACTCGTCGAGGTAGTGGCCCGAACCGGTGACGCACCAGGCGAAGCGCGAGCGCGGCTCGCCGTCCGCCGCCGGCGCCTCGTCGCCGGGCGCCGGCTGTGCGCCGGCCGCATCACGCGTCGTGGTCTGGATGGGAAACCTCGATCTGCAGCTTGTGGATCTTGCGATAGAGGGTGTTGCGGCTCACGTCCAGCGCCTTGGCCACGTTGCTCACGTTCCAGCGGTGCTGCTCCAGCATCTGCAGCAGCAGGCGCCGTTCGTTGGCCTGGATCGGGTTGAGCTTGGCCAGGCCCGGCGCGGCATCGGCATGGCCGGCGCGCGACGGGTCGCCCACCGCGCCGCCGCCTGCCGCCGCCTGCGCCGGCTCGCCGCGCCCGAAGCCCGGCGCCGGCGGGTGCTCGCCACCGGCGTGCGACGGTTGGCCGGGGGCCAGCGCGGGCAGGTGGTTGCGGGTGATCGGCTCGCCATCGGCGAGCGCGGCCGCAGCGCCCAGCACGTGGCGCAGCTGGCGGATGTTGCCGGGCCAGAAATACGCCAGCAGGATGCGCTCGGCCTCGGCGCTCAGGCGGGCGTCGGCGCCGCCCTCGGCGGCCAGCACACGGCGCATCAGCTCGAGCTTGTCGCTGCGCTCGCGCAGGGGCGGCAGGTGCACCTCGACGCCGGCAAGCCGGTAGTACAGGTCTTCGCGGAACCGGCCCTCGCGCACCAGCGTCAGCAGGTGCCGGTGGCTGGCGCTGATGAGCTGGAATTCGACCGCGTGCGTCTCCTCGGTGCCCAGCGGCGTCACGCGCCGCTCGTCGAGCACGCGCAGCAGGCGCGACTGCAGCTCCATCGGCATGTCGCCGATCTCGTCGAGGAACAGCGTGCCGCCGTCCGCCTGCAGGATCTTGCCGCGCCGCCCGGCGCGCTGCGCGCCGGTAAAGGCGCCGGCGCTGTAGCCGAACAGCTCGGACTCGATCAGGTTCTCGGGCAGGCTGGCGCAATTGATGGCCACGAAGGCCCCGGCGGCGCGGGCGCTGCTGTCGTGCAGGGCGTGCGCGAACACCTCCTTGCCCGAGCCGGTCTCGCCGCAGACCAGCACCGGCGTGCCGCGCGCGATGACGCGCCGGCCGGTCTCGAGCTGGGCGACGATGCGCGGGTCCTCGATGGCTGCGGCCGGCTGCGCCGCGCGCGCAAGGCCCGAGCGAGGCCTGGCGCGCGTGGCCGTCGTCCCGATCGGCACCGGCGTCGCCGCGGCGCCGAGCGAGCCGCACGCGGCGTCGGCCTGCGAGGCCGGGCGCCGCGCCACCGCGAAGAAGCGCAGCGCCGCGTCGGTGCCGTAGGTGACCACCGGGTGGAAGGACGAAGACGCGCTGCGCTGCAGCATGTCGGCCAGCGAGGTCTGGAACAGGTCCTCGATGCGGCGCGCGCGGATCTGCTCCATCGACTGCAGGCCGAGCTGGAACATCGCGCTGCGGTTGGCGGCCAGCACGCGCCCGTCCTCGTCGACCGCCAGCTTGCCCTCGTGCAGCGTGTAGACGAACTCGGGCCGGCTGTGGAAGTGCAGCGGATGGGCGTCGCGGAACTGCCGGTCGATCAGGCGGTTCTCGATCATGCGGGCGGTCATGCCCAGCAGCACCAGGATGTGCTGCTGCATCAGCAGCGAGCGGCTGGTCACGTCGAGCGCGGCCACGATGTTGCCGCCCGGGTCGTACACCGGCACGGCCGAGCAAGTGAGCTGCGTGTACTGCGTGTAGAAGTGGTCGTCGCGGCGCACCGACACCGGCCCGCCGGCGGCCAGGCAGGTGCCCATGCCGTTGGTGCCGGCGCCCGCCTCGCTCCAGATGCCGCCCGCGCGCAGGCCCAGCGGCCCGACCTCGGCGGCGAACTCGGGCGAAGACACCATGTGCAGGATCACCCCGTCGGTGTCGGTCAACACCACGCCCATCTCGCTGTCGGCCAGCTGCTGGTAGAGCGTGGTCATCTCGTAGCGCGCACATTCGATCACCGCGGCGTGGCGCGCGCGGCGCTCCTCGAGCGGCACGCGCTCGAGCACGTCGGGCGCATGGGGCTTGTCGGGATGCAGGTGGTATTGCTCGACGCAGCGGATCCACGACAGCGTCACCGGGTCGCTGGCCTGTTCCTGGATGCCGGTCCGCACGATGTCCAGCACGCGGTCCGCGTGCGGATCGACCGGCCGAATGCCCTTGCTCAGCGTCAGCGCCATGTTGTGTCTCCTGTCGGGGCCGGATCGCCGGTGCAGCGTCCCGCCTCCATCCTGACTTCGGATACTGGCCCACATTTTGCAGTTTGGGGTGGCCCAAACGATACACATTGCAACCGCATCCGGCGGTTGCCATCAAGGAGACAGGCATGCCGCATCCGGACCCGGAACCGACGCAGCACGACGGTGCGCAGGCTTGTGCACCGCAGCAACCGGCGACGGATGCGCAGCCGCAGGCACTCGACCTGATCTTCATCGAAGGCTTCGTCGGCGAGACCGTCATCGGCCTGCATGAATCCGAACTGCACCAGCCGCAGCCACTGGTGATCGACGTGCATGCAGGCCTGCCTCGCGCGCACGCTTGCGACACCGACCGCATCGGCGACACCATCGACTACGGCGTGGTGTGCGAACGGCTGCGCCGGCTGCTGTCGACCCATCGGGTTCAGTTGCTGGAGGCCCTGGCCGAGAACATCGCCGGCATGCTGCTGGACGAGTTCGGCGCCCGCTGGGTGCGCGTCAAGGTGGTCAAGCCGCGCAAGTTCGCGGACGTGGCGGCCGTCGGCGTGCAGATCGAGCGCCGGGCGGCGCACGCGTGGCCCCGGCCGTCCCGGTCAGGCGCGGTGCTGCGCCTGATCGGGTCCGGCATGGTGCCCGGCGGGCGCTGAGGCCCCCGCGCCACCTTCAGCTGTGCGCCTGGAACGGGTGGTCGACGCTGCCCTTCTTCGCGACCACGTCGGCGGCGCTGGGCGAGCCGGAGACGGCCCGCTGGATCGACTCCTTGACGGCCTGGTAGTTGTAGTCCTGGATCTTCTTGTCGTCCTCGGCCAGCCAGTGGATGAACACGCCGCAGCAGATGAAGAGGTTGTCGGCCTCGTCCTTGGGGATGGTTCCGTCTTCGACGCAATCGGCGACGGCCATCGCCACCGCACGCTGCGCCGGCCCGAACATCTGCACGGCCTGCTTGGCGCCCTTGATCGTGACCTTGTTGAACAGCACCGTGGCCGGCTTGGTCAGCAGGTTGGGCGCGACCACCGCCAGCAGGCAGGTGAACCCGTCCTTCTGGTTGGTCAGGGCGTTCGCGAACGCTGTCTCGGCCGGGCTGCCGCGCGGCCCGATGATCAGGTCGATGTGGGCAACCTCGTTGCCGTCACCGACGAGCGATTCGCCGACCATCATGCGATCAATCTTTGCCATGGCTTCTCGTCTCCTGTGTTGCGTTTCTGGGGCCATAGGGACACCGGCCTTGCGGGCCAGGCCTGATGCCGTCGTTATCACGTTCCGTGCCACCCGCGGCCGGCGCGGCCGGCGGCACGGCTTCAGGCGCGCGCCAGCAACGCCGCGATCAGCAGTGCGGCCACGGTCATGTCGGCGCTCGTCCCGGGGTTGATGCGCTGCGCCTTGAGCGCCGCGTCCCACGCGGCGAAGTCGGGATCGGCGCCGATGGCCCCGCCGCGGCCGGCCTGCCGTTGCCAATGCTGCGCCGCAGCCATGACAGTCTGTGCCACCGCCTCGCCATGAATCCGGACAATGTGTGAATCGGGCAAGCTCGCCAGCAACGCCAGGTAGAGGCGCAGCACGGCCGCCGAGGTGGCTGCATCGGCCATGCCATCCGTTGCCGCGGCGGCAGGCGAAACACCCGGGTCGAGCACCGCATCGACCAGTTCGAACAGCGGTCCGTAGCCGTCCCGGTACAGGCGTGCAATGGCATCGCGCCGCGCCGCCAGCGCCATCGCCGCGCGCAGGTCGACGCTGGGCGCCTGGTTGACGTCCTGCTCCGGCGCCGCGCCCAGTCCACCCGGGCGGGCGCGCGCGATCGCGCGGAAGGCGGCTTGCGCATCGGCCAGGTCGAGCTCCTGCAGCACGCCGTCGATCGCCTCGCGCAGCGCCGCCGCGGTGACGGCATCGGGCCGCAGGTCGACGGCGCGGGCGATGGGCGCGCACAGCAGCACGATGCCCAGGTTGGTGTTGCAGCCGGCGGCGGCCCAGCTCGCCTCGACCGCGGCTTCGATGCGCTCGCCCACCCGCGCGCCGGGGCGGAACAGCGGCACGGCGGCGGCGCGCGCACTGGCGATGAACAGCTCTGCCGTCATGCCGTGGCCGGGCGAGGCGCGGCTCACGTTGCCGGGCTTGCGCACGGCCACGTCCAGCTCGCAGGCGCGCAGGAAGCCGGCCCGCGCCCGCTCGATGGCGCGCTGTCGCGTCGGCGTGACGGGCGCGGTCACGCGCTGCGCGCCTGCGGCGTGCGCGTGGGCGCGCCGGCCAGGCGGCGGTCGAGCAGATCGTCGACGATGGCGCGGGCGATGTTGAAGGGCGTCACGCGCTGCAGGCCCTGCCAGGCGGCCGCGCCGTTGACTTCGATCACCTGCGTGCCGCGCCGCGAAGGCATCAGGTCGACGCCGGCGTAGTCCATGCCGAGCGCGGCCGCCGCCGCCTCGGCCAGCGACGCGAGGTCGGCCGTCAACGCCGCCGGCTCGCAGCGCGCGCCCTGCGCCACGTTGTGGATCCAGTGCCGGCTCACCCGCCGCATGGCGGTGACCGCGCGCCCGCCGACCACCAGCACGCGCCAATCGAAGCCGGGCGCCTCCTGCGCGGGGATGAAACGCTGCAGGTACGCCAGCGCGCCGTAGGCGCCCTCGATGTCCGGCAACGGGTGATGCACGCCGGCCACCCGGCCCACCAGCCGCAGCCCCTTGCCTTGCGAGCCGAACAGCGGCTTGAGCACCAGCGCATGCCCGGCCGCGCCTTCGCGGATGGCAATGCGCTGCGCCTGCGCCAGCGACTCGGTGGCCCAGGTCGGCGGCGTCGGCACGCCTGCCGCATGCAGCAGCAGGCTGGTCATCGACTTGTCGACGCTGCGCTCGATCGCGCGGGCGTCGTTGTAGACCGCAATGCCCAGCTCGCGCAACGCGTGCAGGACGCCCAGCCGCTTGGTCACCTGCTCGAAGCTGCCGCCGGCGATGCCGCGCACCAGCACCGCGTCCGGCAGCTCGCGGCCGAAGCCGGGAATCACCAGCCCGTGCCATGCGGCGGTGGTGTCGATGCGGCAGTCGGCCAGGTCGACGCAGCGCCCGACGCCGCCGCGCGCGCGCAGCGCGGCCTGCAGCTGGCGCGTGTGCCAGCCCACCTCGTCGGTCATGATGGCGACGGCCGGCGGCATCACGCCTCCTGGCGCCACTGGCCCATCAGCAGCGGCATGTCGAGGCCTCCGGCGTGCCAGGTGTTGCCGCTGTCGAGGTTGCTGACCCACGCCTCGGCCGGCGCGAACAAGGCGCCGTCGATCTTGTAGAAGTCGAAGCCGGCGGCCTGGAAGATGTCGGCGAACGAGCGGCCATGGTCGCGCGAGTTGCGCGAGGGCAGCTGCTGCGCCAGCTGGCGCGCGGCCGCATCGTCGCAGCGCACGGTCAGGTGCACGCGGCCGCCGTACAGGATCGCGTCGTTGGTGCGCCCCATGGCCTGCACGCCGTCCGGGCTGGGCGCGGGCAGCGGCGCCGTGCCCGAGCCGCCCACGATCGCGCCCAGGTCGAAGCCCAGCTCGTGCGCCTTGTGCAACGCCACCTCCAGCACGCGCGCCACCACCTGCGTCGTCCCGCTCGCGCTGGTCGTGGGCGTGAGGATGACGGTCAACCCGGCCGCATCCAGGCCGCAGTCGCGCAGCAGCTTGTCCATGATCACCGGCGGCGGCGGCCGGTCGACCTCCATCACCAGCACGCCGGTGCCGGCGCGGTCGCGGTAGCCGATGTCGGCGAAAAGGGTTTCCTTGGCCGCGAGCGCGCGCGCCGGGCCGGAGCCGAGCGAGAAGAACTTCCTGCCGCCGGTCTCTTCCTTGCTGGCCGCGAGGCTCCAGCCGGCGTACTGGCTGGCCAGGCAGGCCAGCACGGGTTGCGCGCTGTGCACCTCGACCCAGGTCGGCCAGTCCTGCGCCGCGCCGCTGCCGCCGCTGCGCAGCCGCACCTGCCCGAGGCCGCCCATGCAGATCCGCGCCACGCGCAGGCCCGCTTCCACGCTGCCCGCGGCTTCGATGCCGGCATCCACGATGCACGCGCCGGATGCGTCCTGGCGCACCTGCACGCCCAGCGCCGCGGCGTTGTGGATCAACGCTTCGACCAGGGGACGGGCAAGCGTGTTCACGCTCAGTGCGGGTGCGGCGGCGGTGTTCATGCGTAGGTCTCTTCCAGTAGGCGCAGCACGTCGCCGCGCCGGCTTGCCAGCATGGCGTGCACGGCCTGGGCATCGGGGCCTCGGGCGCTCACGCTGCACAGCGGATCACCCGCGCCGACCACGGCGGGCCCGGCCGGGATGTCGTGGCAGTCGCCGCGGGCCGCGAGCCGGTCGATTGCCGCGGCGTCCAGCCGCAACGGGCGCGGCGCGAACACGAACTCGCTGCCATGGACCGGATCGCGCGCGCCCTGCGGCGGCCAGCGCGGCAGCAGCCCCTGGACGCAGGCGCGCACGTGCGCGGCCACGATGCCGCCACGCGCGGCATAGAGCGCCATGCTGGCCGATGGCCGGGCGTTGACCTCGAGCACCTGCACGGCATTGCCGTCGGCCATGAAGTCGAGGCTGCACAGGCCGCGCAGGCCGAACCCTGCCGCCGCCGCGCGCACGGCGGCGGTGGCGCGGGCGGCGACCTGCTCGCCTGGCGCGACCGGTCCGACCGCGCCGCAGAACACGAACGGCCGCCCGCCGAGCGGACGCACGATCAACTGGTTGAAGCCGAGGATGGCGGCATCGCGCCCGTTGGCCACGAAGGTGGCAGACATCGGCTGGCCTGGCACCTCGCGCTGGAAGTAGCGCCCGCCGCCCTCCGCATGCCCGGCGTCGTCCGCTTCGCCGGCCGGCCGGATGTGCCAGCCGCCGCAGCCGTGCGCGTCCTTCACGAGCCAGCCGACCGCGTCCGGTGGCGCCGTTGCGCGCACCGGGGGGTGCGCGATGCCGTGCGCATCCAGCAGCGCGAAGAAGGCCTGCGGATCGCGCACGCGTCGCAGGGCATCGGCCGGTGTGCCGATCAGCGGCAACATGGCCGCGCCGCGTTCGAGCAGGTCGGGCCGGCCTTCGAAGCCGGCACCGGCGATCCAGCCGGCAGTGCGCCCGGCCTGGGCGATCGAGGCCAGCGCGGCCAGCAGCCGGTCGCCGTCGATGGCCATTGCCGCGGGCTCGCCGATCGCATCCCAGCGTGCAGCGGCCTGGCGGGTGTCGATGTCGCCGAAGAGGTCGAGCGCCGCCACCTCGAAGCCATCGTCGCGCGCCGCCTGGGCCAGCATGCGGGCGGAGATGGCGGCCAGTGCGAGTCCGGTCATGGCGGCGCGGCGCTCAGGCCGCCGGCTTGCCGGCCTTCTCGGCGAGGAAGGCGCGCGCGGTGGCGAAGGCGTCGGGGAAGCTCAGCACCACCGCCGAGGGCGCCTCGTGCATCTGCTGCAGCAGGCGCTGCTGCGTCTGGTACTTGACGTTGCCGACCGCCAGCGCGCCGATGCCCACCGCACCGGTGCCGGCCAGCGGCTTGGCGTCGTCCGTCGCGCCAACGCCGGCGATGCCTTCGGGGGGCACGGCGTTCAGGTCGGCGGCGACCTTCAGCCGCGCGGCCGATGTCAGGGCCTGCGCCGGCACCGCCTGCACGCCGGCCGCGGCGCACCCGAGCAGGACGTCGGCCTGCGCGATCGCCGCCTGCAGCGCCTGTGCGTCGGCCAGCGACGTGCCGTGCAGGCCGACGGCGAAGCGCTGGCCGGTCTCGCGCGCCACCTTGTCGGCTGCCGCGGCGTCGCCGCGACTGCCCAGGTAGACCTCGGCGCCGGCCTGGGCGGCGATCACCCCCGCCACACGGCCCACCGGCCCGCTGCCGCCGACCACGAGCACCCGCAGGCCCTTCAGGCCCTGTGAGTGCCCGGGGCGCAGCGCCGCCTCGACGCATGCGACCATCGCCGCCGCCGTGGTGTAGGCCCCGCTGGGGTCGGCCATCAGCGACACCAGGAAGGGCTTGAACATGGCCGACTTCGCGCGCTCCAGCAGGTCGGCCGCCACCAGCGCGTCGCGCCCGCCGATGAAGATGCCGGTGCGCAGGAGGCCCTTGGGGCTGCGCGAGAAGATGGTGTCCTGCACCAGGCCGGCGATGGCGTCGGGCCCCACCTCGCAGTACGGCGCGATGACCTGGTAGCCGGCATCGGCAGCCATGTTCACGTCGAACGGGCTGAGCTGGCGCCCCGGCGTGACCATGTGAAGGATGTAGGGACGTTCCATGGCAACTCCTGGAGTGGACGCGTCAGGGCGCCGGCCCGGCGGGCCGCCGATCCAGCAGCAGTGCCCCGGTGTTGCGCCCCGACACGATGCGCAGCGCCAGTGACGGGCCGACGACCTGCGACGCCTGCAGCGCGTCGGCGAGCGCCTGCGCACGCGCCGCCGAAGGCAGGATGGCAAAGCCGGTCGGTCCCCAGGAGCTCTGGCCCAGGCCGGCATCCGGCTCGGCCGCGGCGATCGCGTCGATCACCCGCTCGACCGCGGCGCTGGCAAACGGGTGGCCGCCCTGCGCGGGCGCGAAGTAGTCGCCCAGCACGCGCTGGACGTGCGTGATGCCGGAGGCGAAGGCCGTGAAGTCGGCCGTCGCCGCGCCGGGCAGCACGCGCATGAGGACCTGGTGGCAGATATCGGCCGCCTGCACGCGCGGCAGCGGCGCCAGCGACTCGATGCGCCGCCGTTCTTCTGCGCCGGACAACCCTTTCTGCGCGCGGTCCTGCACGACCAGCACGCGCCAGTCCGCCGGCAACGGCACGCGCGACAGCAGCGGCGCAGGCTCGCCGCCGGCGCCCGGCCCGCCGTCGACCAGCAGCCCGCCCTGGTCGAAGCCGGCAATGCCGATGCCCGAGCGCGCGCCCCTTCCGAGCCACTGCGCCAGCCGGGCGGTGGCGATGTCCAGGCCATGCCAGTGCGCGAACGCGCGCGCAATGGCCAGCGCCAGTTGCGTCCCCGAGCCGAAGCCTGCATGGTCGGGCAGCACCTGCAGCAGCCGCAGGTGCAGCGGCTCGCGGCAGCCGCTCTCGCGCTGCAGGCGCTGCATCCAGTCCTGCGCGCGCGCGACCTCGGCCGCGTCGATGCCGGCCCTCGCGCTGACCGACGCGCGAAGGGCCGCGCTGATCTCGACTTCGGTCTCGAAGCCGTCGATCACCAGCCCGAGGCTGCCGAAGCGGCGCCCGAGCGAGGCGCCGGGATCAAGGAAGCCCAGGTGCAGGCGCGCCGGGGCGCGCAACGAGACGCTGGCCCTCGAGTCGACGACCAGGGCTTCATCATGCAGGCGGCGCGGGAAGTCCATCGGTACCTGCGCAAAGCAAGCTCCGTTCCCCGCAGGCCCGCGCGGGCGGCCGGCCCGCGCGCGGCGCAGCGGCGGGGCGTCGGCCTGTATCGGGTTGAGGACACTGTGTCACCACGTGTCCGTCAGTCGTACTTGATGTACTTGAAGCGCGGGTCGTCGGGCGTGCCCTCCAGCGCAGCGCCCTCGACCGCGCCGGGCTGCCACATCACGACCTCCTCGATCTTGCTGGCGAGTTCGAAATCCTTCTCCGTCACGCCCTTGGCGGCATGGTTCATGAGCTTGACCGTGACGAAGGCGTACGACACGGTCAGGTCGGGGTGGTGCCAGGCGGCTTCGGCCAGGTGCCCCACCGTGTTGACCACCATCAGCGTGCCCTTCCAGCCGCTGGTCCTGAACTTGCGTCGGATCCAGCCATCCTCGAAGTACCACCGCGGCAATTCGTCGGCCAGCCGCGCCGTGATCTCCTCGGGCGTGAACACCTCGGAGGCCGTCTTCTTGCGCCAACTGCTCATGTCTGTCCCCTTCGACCAGGTCAACCAGGCGGCCGATGCTAGGTCGCCGCTGGCCCGCGCGCACGGCGCCCGCGCAGTAGCCACGTCAGCGGCCCGGGCCTGCCGATGACGAACGACGCGCGCCGCCCGTGCCGCGCAACCGTGGCTGCGCTGCTGGTCGCCATCGGCGCGGCGGCCGATGCCGTGGCCGCACAGATGAGCGCCGACGAGGTGCGCGGCGCCCTGCAGGCCGCATCGGCCGCGGCGCCGGCCGACCTGTCGGGCAAGGACCTGTCGGACCTGGACCTGAGCCGGATGGACTTCCGCCGGGCCAACCTGAAGGGCGCGAGCTTCTTCGGCAGCAAGCTCGTGCAGGCCGACTTCCGCGGCGCGACGCTGGAAGGCGCCAACCTCAACGGGGCCTGGCTGATGGGCACGGACTTCACGGGCGCGAACCTCAGCGGCGCGAGCCTGCTGTCGGTGGTGGTGCTGGGCGGCGAGGTGAAGAAGCCGCCCACCTTCAAGGGCGCCAACCTGAGCGGCGCGCGCATGATCGCGGACCTGCCCGGCGCCGACCTCTCCGGCGCCGACTTCAGCCGCGCCACGGTGGGCGTGAACATCCGCAACCAGGGCATGGGACAGATGCGCACCGACCTGTCCAATGCCAACCTGGCCGGCGCCACGCTGGCGGACGCGGACTTCAACCGCTCGCTGATGACCTACTGCAACCTCAAGGGCAGCAACCTTCGCGGCACCAACTTCTTTCGCGCCAGGCTCGCCGGCGCCGACCTCACGGGCGCCGACGTGGCCGGCGCCGACTTCACCGAGGCCGACCTCGACGGAACGATCTTTCGCGAGGTGAAGGGCCTGGACGCGGCCAAGGGGCTCGACCGCGCCGAGAACGCCGGCCGCATGGTGCGCTGACGGGACGCTCGCCTGCCCCTTTCAGCGGTGCCCGGCGTGGCCGGCACGCAGCTCCGCCGAAACGGCCTTGCCCAAGGTGTCCAGGTCGAAGGGCTTGGCCAGTATCGAGTGCGATCCGATCAGGCGCTCGACGGCGCTCATGTCGGCATATCCGGTCGCCAGCAGGACGGGGATGTCGCCGTACATCTCGCGCGCATGGGCGATCAGCTCGGCGCCGTTCATGTGCGGCATCAGGAAGTCGACCAGCAGCAGGTCGGGCCTGGCGCTCTTGAGTTCGACCAGGCCGGCGGCGCCGTCGGCGGCCTGGCGGACGCGAAAGCCGAGCACCTGCAGGCACTCGACCATGCTTCGCCGCACGCCCGGATCGTCTTCCACCACCAGGATTTCCGCCTCCGACGGGGCCGCGGCATTCTGCTCGGCGAGCGGCGCATTGGTATCGGCCCCGTCCGGCGCGGCCGCCACTGGAAAGACCAGCCTGAAGGTCGTTCCCGCGCCGACGACGCTTTGCACCTGCACATCGCCGCCGGACTGCCGGGTGAAGCCGTACACCTGGCTCAGGCCAAGGCCGGTGCCCGCATGCTGCTTGGTCGTGAAGAACGGATCGAAGATCTTGCCCAGCAGGTTCTCGGCGATGCCCTGGCCGGTGTCGCGCACGGTCAGGGCGACCGAGCCCATCGGCCTGGCCGTGTCGTCGCTACCGCACTGGCCGTCTGCGCCGGCGCCCGCACCGGGCGGCACCATGGCCGTCTGGATTTCCAGCGTGCCGCCCTGGGGCATGGCGTCGCGCGAATTGACGGAGAGATTGAGAATGGCCATTTCCAGCTGCGCCGCGTCGACGACGACGTAGGCCGGATCGGCACACATCTGCAGCGAGCACTTGACATGGGAGCCCACCGAAATGGCGATCAGCTCGGCCATGTTGCGGATCAGCTCGTTGATGTCGTGCAGCCTCGGCACCAGGCTTTGCGTGCGCGCAAAGGAAAGCAATTGCGCCGTCAGGCGCGATCCGCGGTCCACCGCTTCCTTGGCCCTGCGCGCATAGTTGCCGACGCGTTCCTCGCTGACCTGTAGCCGGCCGATCAGCTGCAGGTTGAGGTTGACCACGTGCAGCAGATTGTTGAAGTCGTGCGCGATGCCGCCCGTCAGCCGCCCCAGCGCCTCCATCTTCTGGTTCTGCACGCGCGAGTTCTCGACGCGCTCGCGCTCCATGATCTCGTGCATCAGCCGGTCGTTCGCCCCGGCCAGGTCGACGGTGCGCTCGGCGATCCGCGTCTCGAGTTCGCCGTTGAGGCGGTCCACGGCGAGCTTGGAGGCCTGCAACTGGGCCAGATGCTCGCGCGTGAGGTACTGGCGGCGGCGGGCGCGCAGGGCGGACTGCGCAGCGCTCACCAGCGTGTCCGGATTCACCGGGCGCTCGAGCAGGACCAGATTGCACAGCTCCTGCAGCGCCAGGCGTGCCTTGTCGCTGCGGCGAACCGTCTGCCGGGCCGCCAGCACCACGAAAGGGTAGTCGGACCACGGCGGCTGGCGCGCGAGCACGGCGCGCAGCGAATCGACCAGATCGTCGCCCAGCGCTTCCTCAGTCAGGACGGTCGCCGCCGACTCCTTGCCGATCTCCTCGATCAGCGCGTCGGCATCCTTGCACACGTGGGCCGACACCTGGCGCGCGCCGAGCACTTCGCCGACGACCTGCGCATCGCGCCCGAAGGGCGCAAGAATGAGGATTCGGTTCTCCACGCCGTCACACCTGTTCATCGTCACCAAGCAGCGACGTGCGGCCGCGGTAGCGCGGCAGCCCCGCCATGACGCCCTCGAAATCCGTCAACGCGTCACCGATCTCCAAGCCACCAGGACCGAGGCGGAACTGGTGGATCGTCGAGGCGTGCGCGCTCGCACGGCTCTTGATGACCGACATCGCCTTGAGGATCTGTCCCCTCGCCTCGAAGTAGCGGAACTGCAGCATGGAATCGCTCAGGTAGCTGAGATCGACGTCGTTGGGCACCTCGCCGCTGAGGCCGTGCTGGGACAACACCAGAATCGTGGCAACGCCCTGCAGGTTGAGGTAGGTGAGCAGCTCGTGCATCTGCAGCATGAGGAAGTTGCTGCCCGGCATGGCGATGAGGTAGGCGTTGAGCGTGTCGATGACCACCGTCGTCACGCCCTGGCGCTCGACCGCGTCGCGCACGTAGTGCGAGAACTGGCCGGCCGAGATGGCGGCCGGATCGATCGCGTGCAGGAGCAACTGCCCGCTGGCGATGTATTGCTCGATGTCGAGGCCGAGCGCGCGCGATCGCGTCAGGAGCGTCCTGACGCCTTCGTCGAACAGGAAGAATGCGGCCTTGCCCCCCTGCTCCATGGTCGCGCGCGCGCAAGACACCGCGGTCGTCGTCTTGCCTACGCCGGCGGGGCCCGCGAACAGCAGGTTGCTGCCCGGCGTCAGCCCGCCGCCGAGCAGGCGGTCGAGTTCGCGGTTGCCCGACCCGACCAGTCTGCTCGAATGATCGCGCCCGTGTTCGCTGGCAATCAGGCGCGAGAACACCTGCAGTCCGCCCTTGTCGAGCTTGAAGTCGTGCTCGCCCTCGCGGAACCTCACCCCGCGCAGCTTGACCACGCGCAGCCTGCGCTTGTCGGGGCCGTAGGTGCTGGTGTCCTGCTCGAGGTGGATCACGCCATGCGCGATGCTGTGCAGGTGCAGGTCCCCGGCGCTGCTCGACTTGTCGTCCAGCATCAGCACGGTACAGGTCTGGGTGTGGAAGAAGCGCTTGAGCGCCAGGATCTGGCGCCGGTAGCGCAGCGGGTTCTGCGACAGCAGGCGCAGTTCGGACAGGCTGTCGAACACAACGCGCTCCGGACGCACCCGCTCGACCAGCGCCATGACCCCGCGGATCGTCTCGCCCAGCTCGAAATCCGACGGATTGAGGATGCTCTGCTCGGCGTCGACGCTGAGGCCCTCGTCGCTGACCAGGTCGAATATCTCGATGTCGTCCAGATCCCAACCGTGGGAAAACGCCCCCTGCACCAGTTCTTCCGAGGTCTCCGAAAGCGTGATGTACAGGCCCTTCTGGCCGAGCGAACGCCCCTGCAACAGGAACTGGAGCCCGAGCGTCGTCTTGCCGGCGCCGGGCGTTCCCTCGACCAGGTACAGGTGGCCGCCGGGCAATCCGCCGGCCAGCACTTCATCGAGGCCAGGGATGCCGCTGGGTTGCGGGACCGGTGAGGCGGGAGGCGGGCGGCGGCTTGGCATGGCGAAATGCGTCGTGTTGGACGCTTGGACATTGGACTCGCCGAGCGTAAACAGTTATCGGTTCGCCCCAGGTTCCGTGGCACCAGTCGACGTGTAGGCCGGCGCTGCGGGCACGTGTAGTCGATCGGGCCTGGTCCGCCGGCACCGGGCGCGCCGGCCGGTTCTAGGACGCCCGGCTTTCCGCTTCGCGACGCAGCGTCTCGTTGACGTCGTCGAGCTTCTCGGCCGCCTTGCCCAGGCGCCTTTCGATCTCACGCGTCTGGGCCACCGCCTCCTTCGCGTCGGCGCTCTCGCCGCCGTCCGGCGCCGACTGGTCCAGCACCGCATGAACCACGACCAGGTCGTCGGCTGCCTCCTTGATCTCCTCGGTTGCCTCTTCGTTCTTCTTCAGCGCTTCGTCCAATGGCGCCGCCTGGCCAGGCGCGTGGGAGGCGGGGGGAACGGGCATATGTGCTCCTCGTGGTGCGGAAAGCCGAAATCTACCGTCGTTCGCTGCCCGGAAAACCCTGGGGCAGCAAGTTTGCGGCACCGGCCTACAACGCCGTGGTTGCGCATCGCATAGCTTTGCACGCGCACCGACGTGAAGCCTTGTCGCATTCGGCAAGCAACAACCCTCTATCACGATGCCTCTCACGACCGTGCTGATTGAAGACAACCCGACGATCCGCGACAACCTGATCGCGGCGATGCGCGAACTCGTCGGCGTCGAAGTCGTCGCCGTCGCGGCGACGCCCGCCGAAGCCATCGGCGCGCTGGATTCGTACGGGCACAGCTGGCACCTGGCCATCGTCGACCTGTTCCTCAAGGGCGGCTCGGGCATGGCCGTGCTGCGCAGGTTCCAGCGCCGCGGGGCTGGCCAGCGGATGGTGGTGCTCACCAACTACCCGACGCCCGAAGTGCGCCAGCGGTGCCTCGAACTGGGCGCAGACGCGGTTTTCGACAAGTCGACCGAACTCGACGACTTCTTCGGCCTTTGCATGGCCTATGCGGCCGGCTGACGGGTCCGTCCGCTGCGCCGCCTTTTCGGCACCTGGTCAGCTCGGCTGACGGACGCCCCGATGCCGGGGCCGCCGCTTGGGCCTTCACAAAATTTGTTGGGATCCGAATTTTGTGGACCCCTCCATACACTCGTCCATCGATCGCATCAAAACACTGGAGACCAACGATGGAGAGACGCAATTTTCTTTCGGGAGCCGCCGCCGTGGTGGCTGGAGTCGGCCTGGCAGCCTGCGGTGGCGGCAGCTCGAACTCCGGGCCGGTGGCCCAGTCGCCTTCGGGCTCCGAACCTCCTCCCGTCGACGTCGCTCCTCCTCCTGCTCCCCCTGTCGTCGATCCGACCCCCGCCGAGCCGCAGAAGCTGGTCACGCAGCTGTGGTCCCGCCACCTTCAATGGGTGAGCACCCAGGCCGAGTCCCAGAATGGAACGGACCCGTACGGCGTCGGCATCAAGATCGGCGAGGCACTCCTGGCGTGCGGCTACGCCGCGGTCGATCTCACGGTGCGCGCCGACGGCCATGTTCTGCCCCAGAACGTGAAGACGCACCTGCCCGACATGCTCAAGGGCATCCGCAGCACCGGCGCGATCTGCGACCACATCGGCGTGAACTTCACGCCGTCGATCGACCCGCTCAATACCAGCTGGATCGTGGCCGAGAATGTCGAGGAGATCCTGGCCGTGGCCAACGACAACGGCATCAGGAAGTACCGCTTCAACAACGCCAATGGCACCGCTGTTCCCGGCACGACGGGCACCGGCCTGACCGTGGCCTCGTTCGCCAGCAACACTTTCGGCGACACGATGACGGCGCTGCTCGACGGCGTGCGCGCCAACCACGAGCGCCTGGCGGCGCTCAATGCCAGGTACGGCAACCTGTGCGGCGTGGCCCACACGCATGGCGGCAACATCGGCACCAGCGTGTACGACTACGAGTACGCCATGCGCGACATCGACCCGGCACTGATCGGCATCAACCTCGCGATCAGCCATACGGCTGGAGCGGCGCTGGGCGGAGGAAGCAATCCGGCCTGGGAGCTGCAGATGCGCCGGCACATGCCGCGCATCAAGTGCACGGCGGTCGAAGACATGCGTGCGACGGTCAACGCCACCACCGGCGCGTTGAGCGGCACCACGATCGAGCCGCTCCCGGGCACCGCCGGCGGCGGGGTGATCAACTGGACCAACTTCTACGGGCACCTGCTGCGCGGCGGGTTCAGCGGCGCGGCCGAGTCGCAGATCGAGTACGGCATTCCCAACGGCAACAACGGCGCGAACATCAGCCTGAACACCGCCTTCTGGTCGGACAACGCCAACTTCGTCAATGGCAACCTGACGCCGGCGATGATGATCGCAACCATGAAGAATGCGTCGACCTTCATCCGGGAGCGCGCGGCGATTGCCGGCTGGGGCAAGGACGGAAGCAACAGCCAGGTGATCTGAGCCTCGTTGCCCGCGGGACGGGCCGCTTCCGGAGGCGGCCCCGATCAACCCGGCGGCGCGCCGCGAGGGGCACGCCGGTTCTTCATCCGGCGCTCAGCCGAACTCGACCCGGTAGCCCCACGAGTCCAGACGGTTCGGGATGGCATTGAACGACATGGTCATGCGGCGCTCTCCCTGGTTGGCCGGCACCGCGTGCAGCAGGTAGCTCGGGAAGAGCAGCAAGTCGCCCGGCGCGGGGGCCGGGCTGACCCATCGGTGGGCATTGAAGGGAGTGGACGCCACTTCCGGGCCGTCGTTCCTGAAGACGAAGTCGGTTCCGGTGGACGACTTCATGAACACGGTTTGCGAGCCCGCGTGCGTCGGCGTCAGGTACACGATGCCGGACACGAAGCTGTTGGCGTGGATGTGCTGCGCCTGCATGCCGCCGGTCTCGAGCACATTGACCCACATTTCCTTGATCGCCCAGTCGAGCCGCTGGCCGAACATGAGCGCGCCCATGTCGACGACCTTGGGCGTGATGGCCATGGCGGCCTCCACCAGCAGGGGGCTGTCGTCGGGGTTGAGCATCGCGGTGTGCGACAGCTGGGCCGACTCCTTGTTGCCTTGCGTTGCCCGCGCGCTGAAATGCCGCACCAGCCCCTGCACGAGACGCTCGTCGAGTGCGGCCGGAACCCGCAGGATCGGCGTGGGGAACAGGCCGAACACTTCATCCTTCATGGCTTCTTCCCCGCGCTGCGCTCGATGGCTCAGAGCAGCTGCGTTCCGTTCTGGCCCCAGCCGGCGGCCGCCGCCCGGACCCGGATGAAGTCCGATGCGTTCTTCATGGTCGCGATCATCATCGCGGGCGTCAGCCTTCCTTGCGTGAACGCGGCGTTGTCCGCGAAGAAGGCGCTGTTGAGGCTGATCGTGCCCCCGATGGCGTCGGCAATGGTGTACTCGATCTGCGACTCGGCAGCGCCGCTGTAGCCACCGCCGAGCAGCAGCTGGTAGAACGATGTCCAGTTGATCAGGCCGCCGCCCGTGGTGGCCGGATTCGGCTCGATGGTGCTGGTGCTCACCGCACCCGTGGTGGCGTTGACTGCCGCACGCATGTCCTCGACCGCCGTGCACTTGATGCGCGGCATGTGGCGCCGCATCTCGAGCTGCCACAGGGCGGTGCCCGAGGAAGGCGGCGGTGCCGCACCGGCCGTGTGGCTGATCGCCAGGTTGATGCCGATGAGTTCGGGGTCGATGCCGCGCATCGAGTACTCGTAGTCGTACACCGTGGTGCCGATGTTGTTCCCGTGCGTGTGGGCAACGCCGCACAGGCCACCGTACTGGGCGTTGATCTGCGCCAGGCGCTGGTGGTTGACGCGCACGCCGTCGAGCAGCGCGGTCATGGCGTCGCCGTACGTGTTCGGGGCGAAGTTGGCGGCGCCCGCATTGTTGAAGCGGTACTTCCTGATGCCGTTGGCGCCGGCCACCGACAGGATCTCGTGCACGTACTGGTCCGCGATCCATTGGGTATTGTCCGGATCGGCAGGCGGCGCGAAGTTGACGCCGATGTGGTCGCAGATGGCGCCCGTGCTGCGGATGCCCTTGAGCATGAGCGGCAGCACGGTGGCAACGTTCTGGGGCAGCACGTGGCCGTCGGCGCGTACCGTGAGGTCGACGGCCGCATAGCCCGACTGCATGAGCGCCTCGCCGATCATGATGCCCGTGCCTTCCGGGTCCGACTGTGCGTACGCCTGCGTGCTGACCCATTGAAGATGACGCGACCACAGCTGCGTGACCAGCTTCTGGGGCTCCGGTGCGGCCGCCTGCGCAGCGGCTTCCCTGCCCAATGCCAAGCCGGCCGCCATGACGGCAGCCCCCGAAAGAAAATTGCGTCTCTCCATCGTCGGTCTCCAGTGTTTTGATGCGATCGGATGAACGAGTTTAGGGAGCGGTCCACAAAATTGGGCTGCCAACAAATTTTGTGAACCCGTCCTGCGCACCGGCTCACTCACCGCGGCACTGGGCGGCGATGTTGTGCAGTTGCATGGTGGTGCCCGGTATGCGCTTGTGCGAGCGGAACGCCTCGAACAGCGCCCTCTCCATGGCGCTTGCACCTTCCGGCGCCGCGGGCAGCGTCGACCACATGGGCCACTTGCGCGCCGCGAAGCGGCGCACCTGTTCGGCCAGCGCCTCGGAGCGTTGCCAGGCGGACAGCGACGGATCGGTCTCGAGCCATGCCATGCACAGCAGGTCGTCGCGCCGCGCCCGGCTCAGCGCCCGCTCGCTCGTCGGCAGGCGCAGGCAGCGCTCGAGGGGAACACGGCCGCTGTTGGCAAGGAACGCGGAGAAGCCGTTGCACAGCCAATCGATGTCCTCACCCCTGAGCGTCTTGCTGGCGACTCGATGCGCGCGCATCAACTGGTTGTCCTGGCCGGCCGCAACGGCGGCCTTCGCTTGCAGCCCGGGAACGCAAAGCCCTGCAGCAGGCGGCCGTTTCATTACCGGACGTCGGTTGCGACGGCTGAGTGGGAGAGCGAATAGATGCCTCGGGCGGCACCGGCCAGCGCGAGCGCCTCGTCGGCCAGGAGGTCGGCCTCGAGCGCGCGAAGCACAGCCGCGTCGTACGCCGTGACAACCAGGACGTAGTCGGCGAACTGGTCCGGCGTTGCCCGGATCTTCTGTTCCGTCGTCTGCGCGATGGCCGGCGTTTCGTGCCGCAGGAGGTGTGCGCCCGTCAGGCCGGGGCGCTCAGTGAGCCCGCCGGCGATGGCGCTCAACGCGGCCACGCGCCCGGCGTCGTCCGGGCCGGACGCGAGCCTGATGGTCATGGCGCAGCGCGCCGTCAGGCTTCCGTGCGACGCCAGCACGTGCGACTGGCAGCGGACCATGTCCTTGTGGAACGGCATCAGTTTGCGCGACCAGGGCGTCGGGTCGTTCAGGCGCGCCAGGTAACCCGGCGAGGAGAGCACTTCGTGCCCTTCGAGTTCGTAGATGACGAAGACGCCCTCGCCGCCGTCTGCGCTGGTCCAGCGCGAACTGCGCAGGAAGCCCGGGATGCCCAGGCGCTCGGGGAAGTGCTCGTGCGAATGCCAGTCTTCGAATTCGGACTTCATCTCCGGCGCCATGTTCCACCACATGGCAAGAGCCGCTTTTCCTAGGAGAGCCATTTAGAGAGATTTCACTTGATGAAGACTGTCGAGATTGCGGGGATCGCGGCGATGACGACGAGGCCCGCGACCAGTACGGCGAGGTAGCGCCACATGTGCTTGATGACCGCGTCGGGCGTGACCTTGCCGATGGCGCATGCCGCGTAGAAGCCGATGCCGAAAGGCGGTGCGAACAGGCCGATGCTCATGGCGATCACCACGACCATGGCGTAGTGCACGTCATTGATGCCGAAGGCGTGCGAGACCGGCAGCAGCAGCGGCGCGAACAGCAGGATGGCCGGGATGCCCTCGAGGATGTTGCCCAGCAGCAGGAACACCACGATGGTGATTGCCAGGAAGCCGAAGGCGCCACCGGACACCGCGGTCATCGCGCGGGCGAGGTCCCCCGAGAATCCCGACTGGGTCAGCGACCAGGCCATGCCGGTCGCCGTTCCGATGACGAACAGGATCGCACCGGACAGTGCCGCCGTCTCCACCAGCACCGGATAGAAACGCGACCATTGGACGGGCCGATACAGCAAGATGCTGACCACCAGCGCATAGACGATGCCGATCGTCGAGACCTCGGTGGCGGTCGCGACCCCTTCGACGACCGCCCAGCGAATCACGAACGGCAGCGCGATCGCCGGCAGCGCGGCGACGAACGACTTGCGGATCAGGGGCCAGTTGGGGCGGGAATCCGCCGGCGGCGGCTCGGAGCGCGAGCGCACGAAGGTGACGGCGGCGAGGAAGAACGCGAGGATCAGCGCAGGCAGCAGGCCTGCGGCGAACAGGCTCGCGATCGAGATTCCGGTGACCGACCCGAGCGTGATCAGCACGATGCTCGGCGGGATGGTGTCGGCCATCGCGGCCGAGCTTGCGAGCAAGGCGACCAGGTCGCCGTCGTTGGCGCCGCGGCGCCGCATCTCGGGAAAGAGGCCCGGCGCGACGGCGGCCATGTCGGCGACCTTCGAGCCGGAGATGCCCGAGACCAGCAGCATGGCGACGAGCAGCACGTAGTAGAGGCCGCCGCGGATGAATCCCATCAGCGCCGCGAGGAAGGCGATGATGGTCCGCGCGAATCCCGTGACCTCGATCAGCAGGCCCAGCAGGATGAAAAGCGGGATGGCCAGCAGCAGCGGCTGCGACATGCCCTGGTCCAGCCGGTTCATCACCACGCTCATCGGCGTGGAGGTCGTCACCGCCAGGTAGCTCAGCGTCGCGATGGCGAAAGCGAAACCGATGGGCACGCCGATGAAGATGGCCGCCCCGACGATCACCACGAAGAAGACGAGCAGGTTCAGGTTGCCGATATTCTTGAGCCACGGCCCCAGCGCCCAGAGCGCCAGGCCCAGCGCCACCAGGCCCACGGTCGCGCCGATGGTCGGCAACAGCAGCTTCGTGCGTGCCGCCTGCAGCGCCACGGTGACGAGCATGAGGCCCAGGCCCAGCTCGATCCCGAAGACGCGCCAGCTCGACGGCACGCCAAGGTTGGGAAGCTGCGCGAATGCCTCGTCCTCGACGTACTCCAGCGCCGGGCGCAGCATCAGGCACAGCGTCACGAACACCACCGCCATCACGCCGGCGCGCAGCAGCACCTGTCCGCGCGCCGAGGCGCTTCGCTGCAGCGCGCTGAAGGCCAGGTGCTCGCCCTTGCGCAGCGCGATCACCGCGCCGAGCATGCCCAGCCACAGGAACATGCTGCCGGCGAGCTCGTCCGACCACACGATCGGATGGTGGAACACATAGCGCGCGATCACGCCCGAGAAAAGCAGGATCACCTCGGCCACGATCAGCGCCGCCGCGACGAAGTCGACGGCGCGACCGAGCCAGGTGTCGACTGCCTGCAGGAGCGGCGAGGACGATGCCGTCCGGGGCTCCTGCGACGCCTGGCTGGTGCTCACGCGAGGTCCCCGCCGGCTGCCTGCTCCAGGACCTTCCATGCCGGATCACCGAACTTCTTGCGGGCCGCCGCGTAGTAGCCGTTGGCGGTCAGCTTCTTGCGGAAGGAGTCGGCGTCGATGTCGTTGAACGCCAGGCCGGCCTTGGCCATGGTGTCCTTGTACGACTGCTCCTGCCCGGCCAGGTCCTGGCGCTGCGCGAGCCCGGCCTCGTTCAGGCGCTTCTCGACGATCTCCTGGAGCGTGGGCGGCAGGCCGCGCCACACGCGGCCGTTGATCAGCACCCAGTTGCCTTGCCAGATGTGGTTGCTCAGCGAGCAGAACTTCTGCACCTCGAAGAACTTGGACGTCAGGATCACGCCCAGCGGGTTCTCCTGTCCGTCGACGATCTTGGTCTGGAGCGCCGGATAGACCTCGTTGAACTGGATGCTGGTCGGCGCGGCGCCCAGGGCCTTGAACAGGTCGACATAGGCCGCGGCGCCGGGCACGCGGATCTTCATGCCGGAGATGTCGTCGACCGTCTTGATCGGGCGGGTCGACGAGGTGATCTGGCGGAACCCGTAGTCCCAGATGGTTGCCGGCGCATAGAGATTGGCCTGCATCAGGGCGGCGCGAATGTGCGCGCCCAGCGCACCGTCCATGCCTTTCATGACCGCGGCCGAGTCCTTGAACGCGAAGCCCACGCCATCGAGCGCCGCCATCGGCACGACGCTCGAGGCGATCAGGCCGCCGACCACGAACATCTCGACGGCGCCCGAGCGCACCTGGTTGAGCAGGTCGACTTCGCCGCCGAGCTGGTTGTTGGGGAAAAGGCGCAGTTCGATGCGCCCGTCGCTGTCCTTGGCGATCTGGTCGGCCGCCTGCTGCAGCCTGACGTTGGTCGGGTGGTTGATCGCCAGCGGGTGCGCCACCTTGAACACGAACTCGGCAGCGCGAGCACGCGAGATGAAGGGAGCGCCGACGAGCGGAGAGGCGGCAATGGCGCCCAGGACGGCGCGGCGACTGATCGAGGTGTTCAAGGAATGTCTCCAGTGATATTGCGAGTTGGTGAAATTCAGGACCTGTGAGGGGGAACCGGCTGGTTCGGCCGGCGCTGGAAGATCTGCGAGACCGTGCTGGCGGCGGTGAGCTCCCGGGCGGTCTCGATCAGCGCATTGCTCAGCGATTCCATGCGCTCCTGGGTCAGCCGGGTCGTGGGGCCGGCGATGATCAGGACGGCGACGACTTCCTTCTTCGGGTCGAAGACGGGGGTGGCCATCGAGCTCATGCCCGGCAGGAAGACGTTCATCGTGGTGGCGAAGCCGCGCTTGCGCGTGGCCTGCACCTGCTCCATGAACGCCTTGAGCGATACCGGTGCTTCCGGCCCGTAGCTCTTGGGATCGCCCAGGCCCTGCTTGGCGACCAGCCGCAAGGCCTCGTCCTCGCTTTTCGTGGCCAGCCACACCAGGCCGGCGGCGCTGCAAGAGAGCGTGACCGGCTGGCCCATCTCGGGGTCGTAGCGCAGGCCGTGCGTCGCGCCCTGCGCCTTCGCCACGTAGATGAGCTGGTCGCCGTCCACGATGGCGAGGCGCACCAGCTCCTTGCACTTGAACGCCAGCCGCTCGAGGATGGGCTGGGCCACGTCGACGATTCCGCCCGAGCTGAGCAGGCGCAGGCCGAGCGACACGACCTTCATCGTCAGGGCGAACTCGCCATGCCGCTCGTCCTTGCGGACGTAGCCGGCTTCGACCAGGTCGTTCAGGAGCCGGTGCGTCGCGCTGAGCGGAACGTCGACCTTCGTCGCCAGCTCCGACAACGTTCGCCCGTCGGGGTAATAAGACAGTTCCTCAAGGATCTTGAAGCTGCGGTCAATGATGTTGCTCATTGCTGGGCCTCCAAAGTTTCGGGCGATTCTATGGAATGGACTCCCATTTTGGAAGCGCCTTCCAGATTGATATTACGTTTCAAACGTAGGGGTTTACCCTTTCAACGAAAAAGGTGCGCCGCGACGTCACGCGGGTCGTTGGATGAATATTTGTTCGCCAATAGCGCGCGCGGCGCTATGATCGCGCCCGTGAAACCCAAGGACGACGAAAAGCTCCGCGCCATCGCCGAGGCCACGTTCTCGCTGGTCGAGAAGACCGGCCTGAGCGGGCTGACCATGGCGGGCATCGCCCGCGAGGCCGGCCTGGCCACTGGCACGCTGTACGTGTATTTCAAGTCCAAGGAGGAGTTGATGGTCGCGCTCTACGAGCAGGCCAAGACCACCACGACCGCGAGCCTCATGCACGGCGACGACCCCAAGGCGCCGTTTCGCAGCCGCTTCCGGCACATGTGGACGAACTGGCTCGATCACCGCCTGACGCATTACGCCCAGGTGGTCTTCCTGGAGCAGTACTACAACTCGCCCTGGTTCAGCGAGGAGAGCCGCAACCTTTCCGCCCGGCTGATCAGGGACTGGGTTGCGCTGATCGAGTCGGCCAAGGCGCAGCAGATCCTCAAGGACGTGCCCACGGTCCTGTTGACCAACAGCTTCGCCGGCTCGGTGCGAGAGACCGCCAACCTGCTGCGTTCCGGCGCGCTGGCCCGCACGAAGGACAACCTGGCGATGGCCTTCGGCCTTTGCTGGGACGGCATCAAGGCCTGAGGGCACTTGACCTGCGCCGCGCGCAGGCCTATCGTTTGCCCGAACCGATATTCACCCAAGAACAGAAGAAAGCCCCACATGACCACCCTCCACGTCAACGGCAAGGACCATCAGGTCGACGCCGACCCCTCCACGCCCATCCTCTGGGCCCTGCGCGACACGCTGGGCATGACCGGTACCAAGTTCGGCTGCGGCGCGGCCCTGTGCGGGGCCTGCACCGTGCACCTGAACGGCCAGGCGATCCGCTCGTGCGTCACGCCGATCTCGGCCGCGGCGGGCCAGAAGATCACCACCATCGAAGCGGTCACCGACGGCAGCGACAAGGTCGGCAAGGCCGTGCGCGAGGCGTGGGTCAGGCATGACGTGGCGCAGTGCGGCTACTGCCAGAGCGGCCAGATCATGTCGGCCACCGCATTCCTCAAGACGGTCGCGCCCGGCAAGCTGCCCACCGAAGCCGAGATCGATTCGGCCATGGCCGGCAACATCTGCCGTTGCGGCACCTACGCGCGCATCCGCGCCGCCGTCGCCGACGCGGCCAAGACGCTGGCTTGAAGAAGGAGACCGCCATGAACTTCGACCAGGCCACCTTCGAGCTGCCCGCCAACCTGCGCGCCCTCATGCTGCGCAGCGCCGACACCGCCGACACCGCCGAACCCGCCGGCCTGCCGCGCCGCAGCTTCCTCAAGCTCACCGCGATGAGCGGCTTCGCCCTCGGCGTGTTCCCGATGGGCGCGCTCGCGCAGGACAAGGGTGCGGCGGCTGCCAAGCCCGCGGGCCTGAAGCCGCTGCAGCAGCCGGCGGCCTTCGTGCGCATCGACCGCGACGGCACCACCACCATCACGATCAACCGCCTCGACTTCGGGCAGGGCGTGCAGACCGGATTGCCGATGATCCTGGCCGAGGAACTCGACGCCGACTGGTCCAAGGTCAAGAGCGTCCACGGCACCAACGACCCGGCCTATGTCGACCCTGCCTTCGGCATGCACATCACCGGCGGCTCGGGCTCCATCAAGAACTCCTACACGCAATACCGCGAGCTCGGCGCCCGCACGCGCGCCATGCTGGTCGGCGCCGCGGCGGCACAGTGGAAGGTGGATGCCGCGACGCTGCAGACGCGCAACGGCGCCGTCATCGGCCCCGGCGGCAAGCAGCTCGGCTACGGCGAGCTGGCCGAAGCGGCCATGAAGCTGCCGGTGCCCGAGACCGTCAAGCTCAAGGATCCGAAGGACTTCCGCCTGATCGGCAAGCCCACCGGCCGGCTCGACGCGCAGGACAAGTCCAGCGGCCACCAGAACTACGGCATCGACATGCGCCTGCCCGGCATGCTGACGGCCGTGGTGTCCCACCCGCCGGTGTTCGGCGCCAAGCTCAAGTCGGTGGACGACGGTGCAGCGAAGGCGATCAAGGGCGTCAAGGCCGTGCTGCGCGTGCCGCTCGACCGCGGCGCCGAAGGCGTGGCGGTGGTCGCCGACGGCTACTGGGCCGCCAAGCAGGGCCGGGATGCGCTCAAGCTCGAGTGGGACGACAGCGGCGTCGAGAAGGTCGACAGCGACAAGCAGCTGGCGCAGTACCGCGAGCTGGCAACGAAGCCAGGCAAGCGCAAGTACGACGCCGACATGTCCAAACTTGCCGGTGCGGCGCACAGCATCCAGGCGGAATTCGTCTTTCCCTACCTGGCGCACGCGCCGATGGAACCCCTGAACTGCACCGTCAGCCTCGCCGACGGCAAGGCACAGGTGTGGACCGGCACGCAGATGCCGGGCATCGACGGCATGGCGGCGGCCAAGGTGCTGGGCGTGCCGCCGGAGAACGTCAAGGTCCACGTGCAGATGGCCGGTGGCGGCTTCGGGCGTCGCGGCCTGCTGACCAGCGACTTCGTGACCGAGGCGTGCAGCGTCGTCAAGGCCGCGCAGGCCTCGGGCATTGCCGCGCCGATCCGCACGCTGTGGAGCCGCGAGGACGACATCAAGGGCGGCTACTACCGCCCGATGCACCTTCACACCGCGAAGATCGGATTCGACGCGCAGGGCAACGTCACCGGGTGGGACCACGTCATCGTCGGCCAGTCGCTGCTCATGGGCAGCATGTTCGAGCCGATGATGGTCAAGGACGGCATCGACGCCACCGCCGTCGAAGGCATGAAGGAACCGTACGACGTCCCGATGCGGCTGACGGTGCATCACCCCAGCCAGAACGTGCCGGTGCTCTGGTGGCGCAGCGTGGGCTCGACCCACACCGCCTTCGTCATGGAAACGCTGCTCGACGAGATCGCGCGCACCACCGGGCAGGATCCGGTGGCCTATCGCATGAAGCTCATCGGCGACAAGCACCCGCGCCACAAGGCGGCGCTGCAGCTGGCGGTGGACAAGTCCGGCTACGGCAAGAAGAAGCTCGAAGCCGGCCGCGCCTGGGGCGTGGCAGTGCATGAATCCTTCGACTCGGTGGTGGCGTACGTGGTCGAGGCATCCGTCAAGGACGGCACGCCCGCCCTGCACAACGTGACCGCCGGCGTGCACTGCAACCTGGCGGTCAACCCCAGGAGCGTGGAAGCGCAGGTGCAAGGCGGCGCGGTGATGGGGCTGTCGATGTGCCTGCCCGGCGCAGCCATCACGTTGAAGGACGGCGTCGTGCAACAGAGCAACTTCGGTGACTTCGTCGTGCCGCGCATGACCGACATGCCGCAGATCGCGGTGCACATCGTGCCCAGCGCCGATGCGCCCACCGGCATGGGCGAGCCGGGGCTGCCCCCGCTGGCGCCGGCTTTCGCGAACGCGGTGGCGGCGATCACGGGCAAGCCGGTGCGGGAGCTGCCCTTCAAGTTGGCCTGAGCAGGCGCGCCCGGCTCCAAGCGGGGCGCGCGTTTGGTGCAAGCCGTCAGGCGGCGGCCATCTCCTGCGCCATCAGCTCTTCCTTGCGCGCCGCGAGTTCCTCGCGCATGCCGACCAGGTCGAGCCCGCGGGCGGCACGCGCCTTGACGAAGATCTCGTTGCGCTCTTCCTTCACGTGGTGGTCGATGTATTCGCCCAGCACGATGACCTTGGCGTCGAACTTGCCGTCGACGTCCTGCGCGGCCTGGATCTCCGCGATCAGGTCCTTGGCGGTGCCGTGCTCCACCTCGGCCTCGTCGAGCAGGTCGGCGTCCTTCTTGAGGACTTCGCGCAGCGCCGGATAGAAGATCTCTTCCTCGATCTGCGCGTGTACGCTCAGTTCCATGCAGATCTGCATCGCCAGCTCACGCTTCTTGCGGGCGGCGCTGGCCGCCTTCGATTGCGTCAAGGTTTCGTATTCCTTGAACATCTTCTTGACGTTGCGATGGTCGGCGTCGAGCAGGCTGCAGGCATCCGGCTCGGCGCGCTTGGAGGTGGTGGCCATGTTCGTCGACTCCAAAGTGGGTAGTGGGGAATCGAACTTTCGAGTCTGCACGAGTCCGCCGGCGTAGGACGCCGGCCGCAGGTACTGCCATCCCTTTGCATCGGACGGGCATCGGCGCGGCCCTGATGCCCGTGGTCCCCGGGCGCCGCCCCGGGGCGTTGCTGCCTTCGCGTTCGACGCCGCCCTTATCCCTATCGCTTCCCAGGCCCGGGCGCGGCCTCCGGCTTCACCGGATGGGACTTGCCGTCCCGGGTGAAGACGCTCAAGGCACCGTCACTCTCGAGCCGGGCGATGCGTACTTCGCTGATGTCTTCCACCCCCTGCTCCCGCAGCTTTCCGAGCAGCTCGTCGGTGGTCATCATCTGGCGCGCGAGCATGCGGTGGTTCGGCCGGCCGTCGCGCACGAGCGTCTCGGGCGGCGGCTCGATGAAGCGCGCCACGACCGGCGATCGGAAGCTCAGCCAGTCCATCGCGTAGTTCCAGCACGCCAGGGTGGCCAGAAGTACGAAACCGTCGGCGACCGTGTTGTAGTCGCCCTGCATGGCGTTGCTGGCCGCATCTGCAACCAGCACGACGAACAGGAGGTCGGCGACGCCCAGGGAGCCCACGTCCCGGCGCAGGACGAAGCGGAACACGATGAAGAGAAACCAGTAGACCGCCGTGCCGCGCACGACCATTTCCAGGATCGGCTTGTCGAAGGCCAGGATGTCGGACATTGGCGCCGCGTCTACGCCCGCATCCGCGTCTGGCTGCACGGCGCGGATGCGGCTTTGTCCTCGCACGGGACAGCCGCCGTCTGCGTCGTGGGCTGGAAGGGCGCGGCGGACGTCTTCTGGCCCGGATCATGGCGCGCGGTCCAGATCAGGACGATCAGGACGGCGGCAACCAGAAGTGCCGCCAGGAGCACCGCCATCCAGCGGTGCGCGCCTTTTCCCTTGTCCTGCGTCGTCTGCGAGAGTACCGGCCGCCGGGCGGCGCTCGACTCGATGTCTTTCTCGGCCATGGGGTGCCTCCGTCTGTTGAGGCGATGATGGCGGCCCCTCTCCACTTGCCGCGTAGGCAGGCGGCTGCAAGCGGGCTCGGACAATTGCTTCCCAAGGTTGAAATGGAGGCGCCCGTGTGTGGCAAATGTCACGTGCCTCAGTCCGTTTGGACTAGTGCCGCGCGAACACCGGATGGGTACTATCGGTTTACATGATTACCGGGGCCCACCCGATACGAACGCCGTCAACGAGTCCCGCATGCGCAATTTCTTCCAGTCCCGCAGCCGCCCGCAGCCGTCCGCACCGGTCCAGTCCGGCCGGCCGTCTCCACAGGCTGCCGCGACCTTCCACTCCCAGCTTCGCGCCGAAATGGATGATGGCGTGACGGTCAGCGAGTTGTCGGAACTGGAAGCGCGTGCGCTTTGTGCACGGGAAGGCATTCCGTTCTTCTGGCGCGAGCCGGCGGCAGCGCCGGCGTAGGGCGGCTCGTCGGTGGCGGCGCGGCCGGCGGCCGGCGCCCAGCCCACCCCTTTGCGGGTGGCCAGTGCATCGCATGTCACTCGCCGCTTGAACGTTCAATGCACCGCGATTTCGCGACCTCAGAAGGCTGTTCGCATGCCGATGTCGTAGCCGGTCGAACTCTTGGGTGTGAAGGGACCCGTGGCCGCTCCGCCGGGAAGGTAGGTCGGGCCGCCCAGGAGCAGGTCAGCTCCATTCTTGTTGTTCAAGCGTGCAACGGACACGTACAAGGCAGTGCGCTTGGAAAGGTTGTGGACGTAGCCGAGACTGAACTTCTCGGACTCCGGTTCGACATCCGCCAAAGCGACCGGACGCACTACGTCCTTGTACCGCACGTTGGAATATGCAAGCCGGATCAGGCCGGGACCGACGGGCACGCTCGCGCCGAGCAGGAAGCCAGCTGCACCGGGGTGGGGAAAGCTCAACGCGGGATTGCTGTGCTCCACGTTCAGCTTGTTGTTCGAGAACTCGCCGAACACTTTCGCGAACCCGAAGTCGTAGGACGCGCCCAGGTTCCAGATGTCCAACTCGGTGGTCGTTCCCAGGTAGTAGTTGGAGCCCAACGTCGAGACGCCGTAGGCCAGCGCCACGTCGAGCGCACCATTGGCGTAGCCTCCACGCGCACCCCAGTAGCGTCCTGCGCGGGCGTTGTCTGGAACGAGAGCCAGTGCCGGGTTGGCGTTCAAGGCAGCTGAACCGGGTGGTGTCGCAGAGCCCGGATCGTAGTTCGTCTGTTCGTTCATGGCGAACATCACTTGTCCGTAGAACCCGCCAAGATCGGCCGGCAGAAAGTAGCCCACGGAGTTGCTGGTCCGAACGTAGTTCGGATTGGCGGTGAAGCCGTTTGTCGCGGCACCGCTGGAACTGTAGCCGTTGGCCGCCGAAAGCAGGCTCGCGCCGACGCCATTGTTGCTGAACGGGTCGAAGACGTTGTCATTCCAAAAGGTCGGGGTGTAGTCTCGACCCAGTCGCACCTCGCCGAATCGGCTCGAAAGGCTGACGGTTGAACGACGGTTGAAGAGCAGACCGCCAGTTCCGCCGCCACCCGTATCCCCGGTGATTGATCCTTCGAGCCAGAAGCTGGCGGCCAGACCGGCGCCCAGGTTCTCTGTTCCGCGAAAGCCCAATCGGCTCTGGCTGAGGCCAGAAGGGGTCAAGGCAGTCTGGCTTGCGGTGATGTCGTTGCCTTGAGCGGTCCGAGTCACGTTGGTGTAGTGACTGGCCGCCATGTCGAGGATGCCGAACATGGTGACAGAGGATTGCGCGTTGGCGGCTCCAACAACTGCCATTGCGGTCATCGCAACGAGAGACTTCTTCATCGTGGCTTTCAAGGATCTGGTGGGAAGGTTGTGCGGGGCAGTGCTCCGCAGCCGCGTCTTTGCGAGATGCGGCTGGAGTGCTTTTTGGATAGGGCGGTGGAACCAGCTCACTCGCTGGCCGTGAATCCCGACAGCTTGACCCGCTCGGTCCAGGCCGCGCGTTCGGTGGTCAGAAGCTGCTTGAAGTCAGATGGCTGCGTCTTCGGCACCTCATAGCCCATCGTCCTCATGGCTTGCGCGAACTGAGGAGTCGCTACAACCTTGGCGACCTGTGCACGCCACTCTGCCACCTTCGCAGGGGCGGTATTCGCTTTGGCGAAGATTCCAAACCAATCGGTCGCCTCCAGTTGAGGAAGGCCTGCCTCGCGGGCCGTTGGCACCTGGGGCAGCTTCGGGTTGCGCTCCCTGGAGGTGATGAAAAGGGTCTTCAGTCTGCCCTGGCTCTCATGGGGCACGAGTAGTTGCTCGGTGGTGATGAGAATTGGAACTTGCCCACCGAGAACGTCGCCGATCGCGGCGGCGCCGCCCTTGTAAGGCACGTGAGTCATCTCGATGCCCAGGAGCTTCTGAAGCTGTGCGCCCAGGAAGTGTTGCGGCGTGCCGAGGCCAGGCGTGGCGTAGCTGGATTCCTTCGGATGCTGCTTCGCCCAGTCCTTGAACGCTGCCAGGGTTGCCGCGCCGGATGCCGGCCCCGCGGCAACACCGAATCCGTATTCCGCCACGCTGCCCAGCGCAACAAAATCGCGCGTGGAATCGTACTTCGCCGCCTTGACAATCTGGGGTACGAGGGCGAGAACGCTTGAAGGAATCAGTGCGACCGTTTCTGTCTCCCCTTGGCTGGACAGCAGCGCGTCGATCCCGATCTTCCCGCTGGCACCGGGCTTGTTCTCTACGATCACGGTTGCCCCGTTCACCAGGCGCAATTGGTCGGCAAAGGCCCGAGCCACGGCGTCAGGAGCTCCGCCCGCTGGGAATCCAACGAGAATCTTGACCGTGCCCGGCTGAGCACTTGCCAAGCCCGCGCCCATGCAGAGGCACGCAGCGGCCCACAGGCGTCGTAGGCTCTTGGAGCGGTTCATACTTGTCTCCTGATAGGAATTTTGTCGGGAATGAAGACTAGGCTTGGGAAGTCGGCGTATAGCTGCCGATGCCTTGACCTCGACGGATTGCTTCCTCTCCGCCGTAGAACTCGATGAGTTCGCGCTGTCGCTCCTTGGCGCGTCGATCAGCCTGTTCGGGGTCGCATAGGGACCTCAGCTTTGCGTCCCATCGGGCCAGGCGTTCTTTCGCGTCCGCACGCCCAGCGATGTTCACCAGTTCCTCTGGATCGGCTTCGAGATCGAAGAGCTCGGGGGGGTGGTCGCAGTAGTAGACATACTTCGTCCGAGCGTCCTGGATCATGAAGACCGCGGAACGCGAGCCGATGGTGTGGTACTCGGACAGAACGATCCTGTCCTCGTCCAACGCGCCGAACAGGGAGGCGGATCGATCGGACGCAGGGGAGACAGCCGGGGCACACCCTACGCAGTCCAACACGGTGTTGAAGATATCGACGTGGCTCACCGCCGCCGCGGCTTGCTGGCCCGGTATTACGTCGGGGCCACTCAGGATCATGGGGATGCCCACGGATTCCTGATACATCGTGCTCTTGCCCCACACACCTCGCGCGCCGGCGTTGTCACCGTGGTCGCTCAAGTAGATGATGCGGGTATCGTCCTCAAGCCCTGCCTCACCCAGAGCATCGATCAGCTGGCCCACGTGGTTGTCGAGGTAGGAAACAAGGCCGTAGTAGCCGCAGAGCGCACGGCGCACGTCGCTCTCGTCCTTGAAGTGCATGTTGTAGCCAGTCGTGCGGGCGTACTGCTTCAAGTAGGGGTGAGCGGCCTCATCGACGCCGAACGAGTATCTCTTGGGGAGCTGAAGATCCTTGCCGGCGTACAGATCAAAGAATTGCTCTGGAACGGTGAGCGGAAAGTGCGGCGCCACCAAGGAGACCATGAGTACCCAAGGCTTTTCCTGTATCCCTTGCTGAGCCTTGGATTTCAGCCAGTCGATGGCGCGTTGAGCAATTTGCTCGTCGTATCGGTTGTAGTCCGACCAGCCGGCCTTCGCCGAGTTGAGCATGCCGGATCCGTCGCCAATGGAGGCAGGGGGGTCTCGCAGCAGCATCTTGACCTCGCCCCGGCCCTTGTGGATGTGCATGGGCAGGAGGCTATCGGTGAACCCGTAGTCATCCCCCTCCCATCCGCGGTAGTGGAGCTTGCCGATGGAGACCACTTCATGCCCGGCAGCACGGAGTACGTGGTGCCAACTGGTGGTCTTGCCGTCATAGGCATCGACGTTGTCCCAGTAGCCCGTTTCAAAGACGTTGCGGCCTGTAGCGAGCGAGGCGCGAGTCGGCACACAGATCGGGCTGGAACAGGTGGCATTGAGGAAGCGCTTGCCACCAGCCGCCAGTCGGTCGAGATTCGGGGTGACGACGTGGGGGTGCCCGGCGCAGCCCATGACCTTTGGGTTGTGCTCGTCGGACAGGATGAGCAGCAGGTTCTTCGCCGGCAATGTCGTTGTCATGGCAACGAGTATAGGATCCGGTCCTTGTTTTGACAACTACCTCCAGGTACGAGCGCAAAGGGACGCCGCAATGAGTGACATCACGAGCAAAGGTGAAGCGGAGGCGGCCGCACAAGGGCGCGGGGCCGAGTTCGAACTCGGCTCGCTTCTTGGCTACCGGTTGCTGCGACTTTCGACCGCAATCGGAAACCTGGCTGACCGGGACGCAAATGAAGTAGCGGGCCTGCGTCTGCCGGAATACCGCGTACTTACTGTCCTCCACAGCCGGGGCCCTTCAGGGGTTGTGGAGTTGCAGCAGGCGATGCTGATAGACAAGGCGTGGATAAGCCGAACGCTGACGGCCCTCGTGAAAAAGAGGCTCGTGACTGCCGCCCCGGATGCCAACGACCTGCGCCGTACCACCTACGCAGTAACGGAGAAAGGTGGCAAGGCCGCCCTGGCGCTGATCGAGCGCGCTCTGCAGCGACAAAAGCGCATTCTGAAAGGACTCAAGCCCGAGGAAATCGAAAGAATGATCGGGGCCTTGACCAAGGTCCAAGCGAATGTGGACGACGCGACCGCCTAGCACCGACATGATGGCCGCCTTCGGAGGGGCCGCGTGACCTCGTGGTCCGGGATGCCCGGTCAAATGCAATGTACATGGTGCCTAGGCATTGAGCTGCGCCGTTGCCCGGCTTGCCCTTCAAGGCAGCCCCGTTCGGCCGGCCGAACTTCTACTCCACCGTCACGCTCTTAGCCAGGTTGCGCGGCTTGTCCACGTCCGTTCCCCGCGCGCATGCGGTGTGATAGGCCAGCAGCTGCAGCGGCACCACGTGCAGTAGCGGGCTCAGGGCGCCGTAGTGTTCCGGCATGCGGATGACGTGCACGCCCTCGCTGCTCTCGATGCGGGTGTCGGCGTCTGCCAGCACGTAGAGCACGCCGCCGCGGGCGCGCACTTCCTGCAGGTTGCTCTTGAGCTTTTCCAGCAAGGTGTCGTTGGGCGCGACGGTGACGACCGGCATCTCGCTGGTGACCAGCGCCAGTGGCCCGTGCTTGAGTTCGCCGGCGGCATAGGCCTCGGCGTGGATGTAGGTCACTTCCTTGAGCTTGAGGGCGCCTTCGAGCGCGATCGGATAGTGCAGCCCGCGGCCGAGGAACAACGCGTTTTCCTTGCGCGCGAAGTCCTCAGACCAGCTGATGATCTGCGGCTCCAGCGCCAGCACCGATTGCAGCGCCACCGGCAGGTGCCGCATCTGCCTGAGGTAGGCGGCCTCGGCCTCTTCGGTCAGCCTGCCCTTGGCCTGGGCGAGCGCCAGGGTCAGCAGGAACAGGCCGGCCAGTTGCGTGGTGAATGCCTTGGTCGAGGCCACGCCGATCTCGGTGCCGGCGCGGGTGATGTAGGCGAGCTTGCATTCGCGCACCATGGCGCTGGTGGACACGTTGCAGATGGTCAGCGTCTGCTCCATGCCCAGAGAGCGCGCGTGCTTGAGGGCGGCCAGCGTGTCGGCCGTCTCGCCGGACTGCGAGATGGTCACCACCAGCGTCCTGGGGTCCGGCACCGATTCGCGGTAGCGGTACTCGCTGGCGATCTCGACCTGCGTCGGGATCCTGGCGATGCCTTCGAGCCAGTACTTGGCGGTGCAGCCGCTGTAGTAGCTGGTGCCGCAGGCCAGGATCAGCACCTTGTCGATGTCCTTGAACACCCGGTGCGCGCTGGCGCCGGGCGCACCGTCGGTGCCGACGCCGTCGAACAGCTCGGGCACCACGCCCTCGATGCCTTCGAGCGTGTCGGCCACGGCGCGCGGCTGCTCGAAGATCTCCTTCTGCATGTAGTGGCGATAGGGACCGAGCTCGGCCGCACCGCTGTGCGCATGGACGGTGCGCACCTGGCGCGAGACGCTCTTGTGGTTGCGGTCCACGATCCAGTACTTGCCCGGCTGCAGGTCGACCACGTCGCCCTCTTCCAGGTAGATGATCTGGTCGGTGACGCCGGCCAGGGCCATTGCATCGCTGGCCAGGAAATTCTCGTCGCCGGCGGCCCCCACGCCCAGGATAAGCGGCGAGCCGGCGCGCGCTCCGACCACGCGGTGCGGCTCGTCGCGGCAGATCGCGGCGATGGCGTAGGCGCCGTGCAGCTGCGCCACGGTGGCCTTGACCGCCTCGAACAGGTCACCGTCGTAGTGGCTGTCGATCAGGTGGCCGATGACCTCGGTGTCGGTCTGGCTGGAGAAGACGTAGCCGCGGGCGATCAGTGCGGCGCGCAAAGTCTCGTGGTTCTCGATGATGCCGTTGTGCACGATGGCGATGCGCGCCGGCTTGGCGCTGCTGCCGTCCACCGCCTCACCCGGGCCGTGGCTGAAGTGCGGGTGCGCGTTGTGCACTTCGGGCGCGCCATGGGTGGCCCAGCGCGTGTGCGCGATGCCGGTCAGCCCCTGGACCCGGTCTTCCTCCACCTGCGCCAGCAGGTCGGCCACGCGCGAGGTGGTGCGCGTGCGCGTCAGTTCGCCCGCATGCACCGCAACGCCGCAGGAGTCATAGCCCCGGTATTCGAGCCGCTGCAGGCCCTGGACCAGGATGGGGACGATGTTGCGATGGGAAGTGGCGCCGACGATGCCGCACATGGTTGTTCTCTCGGTTCGGTGAAGTGGCGCGAATGTTAGGCCGGCCCCGATGAACAATGTTTTCTTTAACATGGCGTTTTCGGAATACTATTTCCCAACAGGCCATTGATGTTGATTTATTCCATAATCGATCAACATATGGAAGAACTTTCAATCGACGCAATCGACCTGCGCCTGCTCCAGGCTCTGCAGGAAGACGCTTCCCGCACCAACCAGCAGCTCGCGGCCCTGGTGCACGTTTCTCCGCCCACCTGCCTGCGGCGGGTGCAGCGCCTGCGTCAGGCTGGGGTGATCGAGCGCGAAGTGGCGTTGCTGTCGCCGGACCGGCTCGCGCCCCTGCTCGGCCACGGGCTGCAGGCAGTCGTCGAGGTGTCGCTGGACCGGCAGGACGCCGATTCGCTCTCGGCGTTCGAAGCGCGGGTGATCGCGGACCCGGCGGTGCAGCAGTGCTACCGCGTCTCTCCCGGGCCGGATTTCGTGCTCATCGTCGGGGCGCGCGACATGCCCGACTACCTCGCGCTGGCGCAGCGGCTGTTCACCGCCGACGCCAACGTGCGCAACGTCAAGGCTTTCTTCAGCCTCAAGCGCGCCAAGTTCCAGCCGAGGCTGCCGCTGGCGTGATGCCGGGCGCCCGGGTGGCTCAGCCCGGCTTCTTCTTCACCGGCCGCGTCCAGTTCGGGTAGTAGGCCTGGCGCGCCCGCGCCACGGCCAGGCCGCCGGGCTCGGTGCTCTTGTTGATGGTGGAGCCGCCGCCGACGGTCCCGCCGGCGCCGATGGTCACCGGCGCCACCAGCACGCAGTTGCTGCCGATGTGCACGTCGTCGCCGATCACCGTGCGGTGCTTGTTGGCGCCGTCGTAATTGGCGGTGATGCTGCCGGCCCCGTAGTTGACGCGCTCTCCCACGCTGGCATCGCCGATGTAGGCCAGGTGATTGGCCTTGGCGCCGTTGGCCAGCGTGGCATTCTTGATTTCGACGAAGTTGCCGATGTGCACCTCGGCGCCCAGGCGGGCGCCGGGGCGCAAGCGCGCGAACGGCCCGACCAGGGCCGCAGGCCCCACGGTCACGCCGGCCTTCTCGCCGTCGATGTGGGTGAACGGGTGGATTACCGCGCCGGCCTCGATGCGCGCATTGGCGATCACGCAGTGCGCGCCGATGTGCACGCCGGCGCCGAGCGAGACGGCGCCCTCGAACACGCAATTGATGTCGATCTCGACATCGGCCGCGCAGGCCAGCGTGCCGCGCAGGTCGAAGCGCGACGGGTCGGCCAGTCGCACGCCCTGGGCCATGAGCGCCTGCGCCTGGCGCAGCTGGAAGGCGCGCTCGAGCGCGGCCAGCTGGGCCGGGTCGTTGACGCCGGCCACCTGCAGCGTGTCGTCGATCCGCGTGGCCACCACCGGCACTTCGTCCAGCGTGGCCAGCCGCACGATGTCGGTCAGGTAGTACTCGCCCTGCGCGTTCTTGTTGTCCAGGCGTGCCAGCCACGGCTTGAGCAGCCGGGTCGGGACCGCCATCATTCCGCTGTAGACCTCGCGCACCAGGCGCTGCTCGGGCGTGGCGTCCTTGTGCTCGACGATGGCCTGGACGCCTTCGCCTTCACGCAGGATGCGGCCGTAGCCGGTGGGGTCGTCGAACTCGATGGTCAGCAGCGCCAGCCGGCGGCCGGCGCTGGCACGCACGAGCGCCGCCAACGTGTCCTGCCCGATCAGCGGCACGTCGCCCGACAGGACGATCGTCGTTCCGTCGTCGTCGAGCAGCGGCGCGGCCTGCTGCACGGCATGGCCGGTGCCCAGTTGCAGGGCCTGCCGCACGAAAGCCAGCGGCGCGCCCTCGGGCGCCGCGTTGTTCAGCGTCTCCTCCACCTCGTGCGCGCCGTGGCCGGTGACCACGACCACGCGGCGCGGCTGCAGGCCGAGGGCGGTGTCGATCACGTGCGTGACGAGCGGGCGCCCCGCCAGGCGATGAAGCACCTTGGGCAGGCTGCTTTTCATGCGGGTGCCCTTGCCGGCGGCCATCACCACGACGTCGACCGGACCGGCGTCTTCACCGGCTTGCGTGTTTCTCTCTTGCGACATTTGAGCCATTCGAAATCTTGGGGGAACTGCACCAGAGGCAGCAGCGGATTATGGGCGGACGCCGCCGCCGATCCCGCCCGCGAAGGGGCGCCGTCACGATCGGGCAAAGGCACTACGGCACGCTACTTGCGCTTGGTGTGAAGCCGGCGCCAGCCTTCCGCCACTTGGCCTATGGCTGTTTGCGTACGTGCAACGAACGTTTCCTGTTGTAAACTAATTTACTATAACCAACCCCGTGGAAGGCAAAAATGGATGCGGCGACCGTTGTCGGAGCAGGATTTGCCGGAAGTGTTGTAGCGCGAGAATTGGCGGACGCAGGATACAAAGTCCTGGTGGTCGACAAACGCAGCCATATCGGCGGCAATGCTTACGATTGCGTTGATCGTCACGGCGTATTGATTCATCAATATGGCCCGCACATCTTCCATACCAACAGCGCCCGTGTGCTGCGCTGGCTGTCGCGCTTCACCGACTGGCGGTTCTACGAGCACCGGGTGCTGGCCAAGGTGGGCGAAAAGCTCCTGCCGATCCCGATCAACCGCACCACCATCAACCAGCTCTATGAATTGGATCTGGACGAAGCCGGGGTCGAGGAATTCATCGAGGCGAGACGGGAAAGCCGCGAAATAAAAAGCAGCCTCGACGTCGTGCTCAATAGCGTCGGCGCCGATCTTTGCAGCAAATTCTTCGAAGGCTATACCCGCAAGCAATGGGGAATAGAGCTTTCCGAATTGGCACCGGGCGTGGCGGCGCGCATTCCCACGCGCACCAATGACGACGACCGGTATTTCACCGACACGTACCAGGTGATGCCGGCGGCCGGCTACACCTCGATGTTCGGGCGCATGCTCGACCACGAGAACATCACCGTGCGCCTGCAGACCGATTTCAAGTCGCTGGACGCCGCCGAGCGGGTCGGCAAGCTGGTCTACACCGGGCCGATCGACGAATATTTCGGCCACCGCCATGGTCCGCTGCCCTATCGCTCGCTGCGGTTCGAGCACCGGCACTACCCCGACGCCGAATTGACCCAGCCCGTGGGCACGGTCAACTACCCCAACGATCACGACTACACACGAATCACCGAGTTCAAGCACCTGACCGGCCAAGTGGCCAAAGGCAGCTCGGTGGTGTTCGAGCATCCGCAGGCGGACGGCGAGCCTTTCTATCCGATCCCGCGTCCGGACAACCAGCTGCTCTACGAGAAATACGCGGCCCTTGCCGAGAAGGAAGCGGACGTCTTCTTCGTCGGGCGCCTGGCGCAATACCGCTACTACAACATGGACCAGGTGGTAGCGGCTGCATTGACCACCGCCCAGACCATCCTGGGACGCCGCTGACCATGCAAAAGCGCTGCGTCCTCGTCAACCAGGACAGCCAGGATGGCGACGTCGTCATCAACCTGATGCTGTTCTACGAATCCTGCGGCTACGAGGTCACCATGACCACCGAGCCGAAGCCGGCCGACCTGGTGGTGATACAGCGGGCATTCAGGCGCGAGTCGGACCCGCCGGTCCGCATCGAGGCCGCGGACCTGCATGTGTACGACTACAGCAAGATGCCGAACGGCCACTACGCGCGTTCGCTGACCGGCGTCGACCGCTATCACCTGATCACACTCGATCGCGCCGCGGACGATCCGCGCGCGCAACTCGTCGCCGGCAATCACCCGGTCATGACGGGGCTGTGGGTGCCGGCCGGCGACCTGGGCCCGGTCCGCTACCCCGGCGTGCACATCGGAAACCTGAAGGAGAGCGTGCGCGGCGACCCCCTGCAGGCGTCGTTCGAACGGTACGCGGCGCGCTCGCCCGGCTGCCACTTCTTCGGCGGGGGCTGGCACCTGGTGCCGGGCGTGGACGAACGCGGGCACGGGCACATCACGCTGCACGAGTCGCAGTCGGTCTACCGCAGCAGCGGCTGCGGCTTCGGGATCATGTACCCGTACCAGCGCCAGCAAGCCCTTTCCGGACGCATGTGGCAAGGCCCGCTCAACGGTTGCCCGATCTACACCGAGGCCCTGCCGCCTGACCTGGCGCTGCCGGGCGTCGTGCGCACCCACGACTACTCGGAAATGCTGCACCTGCCGCCGCCGCTGTCCCACGCCGAGCGCCACGACCTGGTGTCGCGCGCGCAGAAGTACTGGGACCAGGATGCAGCGCGCATCGCCGCCGGGCTCGGCCTGGAATTGCGACCGGCGCCCACCGGCCGCGTCGCGTCGCTCTACCGCAAGCACGTGGTCGCGCACCACGCGCGCCTGAAGCTGCGGCGCCAACTCAGCCGCGTCAAGCAGGCGCTGATCAGCTGATCGTCACACCCCGCCGATGCTCACCTTCAAGGTCTCGGAGCGCATTCGCGCTCTGCTCAGAAAGACGGCGCTCATCGGCAGCGTGGAGGCGCTGACGATCCTGATTTCCGCCGCCGCCGGCCTGCTGATCGTCAATGTGCTGCCGAAGGAAGACTACGCCTTCTATACCGTCATCATCGCCTGCATGACCATGGCCGCCGGCATCACCGACATGGGGCTGGTCCATTGCACCATGCCGATCGTCGGACAGCGGTCGAACGAGGTGTATTGGGTGCTGGGCGTGTCCAGGCGGGTGTTCCGGCGTCGCTGGGCGCTGCTGGCGGCGGGCAGCGTGTTCATCGTCCCTTACTGGTGGTATTTGGTCCACCAGCACCACTGGCTTGCCACGGACTACATGGCCGCCTCGCTGGTGACGGTGGGCACGTTGATGCTGATCCTGCACGAGAACTTCCTGTCCTCGATGCTGGTCATTCTCAACCGCGTCTCGCAGCTGACACGGCCGAGGCTGTACGCAGCCATCATCCGCGGCGTCGCCACCTGCCTCGTGCTGGTGCCGTTCGCCACGAAGTCGGTCACGCTGCTGCAGCTGGCCAACCTGCTGCCCATGGTGTTCCTGGTGGTGGTCTACAGCATCTACCTGAAGAACGACATGCGCGGCGGTCAGCCGCTCACGCGGCAGGAGCGGGTGGACGTCGACAGCAGCATCACGAAGATGGCGCGGCCGCTGTACCTGTCGGCCATATTCTTCCAGTTCCAGGGCATCGTCACGATCTTCCTGGTGTCGCTGTTCAGCACCACGACCGTGCTCGCCGAGGTAGGCGCTTCCGGGCGGCTGGCGATGCTGCTGACCATCGTCGACCGCGTCGCGGGCATTCTGTTCTTCCCTGCGCTGGCCAGGCTGCCGGCCGGCTCGCAGTTGACCAGCATGGTCCTGCGCGGGCACGCGGCGTATCTGGGTGTGCTCGGCCTGGCATTGCTCAGCGCGGTCTTCCTGCCGCAGTACTGGGTCTTGCTGCTGGGCAGCAAGTACGAAAACCTCGAGCCGCTGCTGTGGATGGTCTTCCTGACGGTCTTCTTCATGAACGGCGCGCAGTTCTGCTTTCTCACGATGGCCTCGCGCGGGCATACCAGCCGCCAGACGGCGACCATTCCGGCGGTGGTCTCGGTGCAGATCGCCTACCTCGCGCTGTTCGGCGCGGCCGACCTCAAGGCCGTGCTGGGCTTCAGCGTCGCCACCGCCTTCGTCCACTTCGCCTACCAGTACTCGCTGCTGCTCAGCCGCATGTACAAGGGACGCTACCGGCACGATCCGGATGCCGACGTGCCTGCGCAGGAGCCGCGCCCGGCACTGCCCGATTGAACCGGGTTTTCGCCCGCCTTCAGATAAGCGGCGTCGGCCGCATCGGCCGCTCGAAGTAGTCGCCCAGGGTCTCCAGGGCCTGCGGATCCAGGATCCGCAGCCAGCCACGGTCGATGCGGTGCAGGCCCATGTCGTGCAGGCGGCGCAGCGTCTTGTTGGTGTGCACGAGCGACAGGCCGAGCGCATCGGCGATGTGCTGCTGCTGGAACGGGAATTCCACCCAGCCCTCATGCTCCAGGCCCACGCGCGAGGCACGCCTGTACAGGTGCATCAACAGCATGGCCACGCGCTCGGTGGCGGTGCGGCGGCCGGCGGTCACCAGGTTGTCGTCCACCAGTTTTTCCTCGCGCGCAGCCAACCAGGTGATGTCGTAGCCCAGCCGCGGCTGCGCCTGGAACATCTCCCACAAGTCGTCTCGGTCGAACACGCACAGGCTCACCTCGCTGGCGGCCTCCACGCCGTGCGTGTGGCCATCGGCGAACTCGTCCTGCAGTCCGAGGAAATCGCCTGCCACAAGAAAGGACAGGATCTGCCGGCGCCCGTCGCTCAAGGTCTTGAAGCGAAAGGCCCAGCCGGAGTAGACGGTGAAAAGGTGTGGGCTGGGCCTGTGCTCCTGGATGATGGTTTGTCCTGCCTCGATGATGCGGCTGCCCCGACGAAAGGACTGGATGACATCGCGCTGTTGCGCCGTCATGGGCTGGAACGCCGGATGCGTGCGCAGCGCGCATCGTTCACAGGGGCGCGGCCCTTCGGGCGGGCGGTTCGGCGCGGGTAGTTGCAGGGACTTCACCCGCCCAATATACGCAGCCGGCGCGACCCGCGTGCATGTCTTTTTACATTTGAGGGTTGCGGCCGGCCACCTAGACTGGCCCGGCCCATGACGTCGCTTGCCGAACCCCTGCTTTTTCAGTACTTCTATGCCAGCCAGCTTGCAGACGATGCCGGAACAGCCATGGTTCCGGCGATCCTGGCCCAGGTGCGGCGGGGAAATGCGGACCGCGGCATCACCGGCGTGCTGGTCTTCGACGGGCAGAGCTTCGTGCAGTACCTCGAGGGCCCCGCCCTCGCCGTGCAGGCGTTGATGTCGCGCATTGCGGACGATCCCCGCCACACCGCCTTGCGTGTGCTGCACCAGGGCGCCTTGCAACGAAGGCGCTGCATGCGCTACGAACTGGGCTACGCCGAGCCGACCGCCGACGGCGCGCTGCACGAATTGCTGGACGGCGACGAAGGCGAGCAGGCCCTGCTGCGCTTCCTGGCCCTGCGAAGCCGCTTCGACATCGAGGGCTGACGCGGGCCCGCGCCTGGCGTCAGACGGCGTCCCAGGTGTAGGTGGCGCCGCAGCCGTCCCACGGCTCCATCACCATCCGCTGGCCGGCCGCCACCTCGAGCGACTCGCCGGGCCCGATGACGAGGTCTTCGCTGCCCCAGGTCGCGGTGGCGTCCCGCGTGACCCACACCCGGCCCTGGCGCACCTTCAGCACGCTGGCGCTGGAGGCGCGCAGCGTGATGGCCTGGCCGGCGTCGAGCCGCCATGCACCGCGGCGCACGGCAGGCGGGACGGCGCTCGGGCGGGCCAGGGTGGACAGGGGCGATTGGGCAACGGTGGCGGTCATGATGGGCTCCTTGGCGACTCTCCGGCGGCGCAGGAATTGCGCGATTCGGGAATGGATGATCCGGCGGCGACCCTTTCGCGTCCATTGAAAAGGCGCTAGCCTACTGATTCGCTTTCCGCATCAATCACCATGCTGCATTCCCAGACTCACCTGCGCACCCGCCCGATCGGCGCCGGCTACCTGCGCGCCTTCGAGGCCGTAGCGCGGCATCTGAACTTCCGCGCCGCCTCCGAGGAGATGGCCCTGACCCAGTCCGCCGTCAGCCGGCAGATCCAGTCGCTCGAGGAGGAAGTGGGTGTGGCGCTGTTCCTGCGCCACACGCGCGCGGTGGAGTTGACCAGCGCGGGTTCGCAGTTGCTGCTGGCGGTCCAGCAGTCGCTGCCGCGCATCGACGGCGCCGTGCGGCAGATCCGGCAGAACGCCGGGCGCAAGAGCGTGGCGCTCACGACCTTTGCGTCTTTCGCATCGATGTGGCTCATTCCCCGGCTCGAGGCCTTCCAGCGCGACAACCCCGAGATCGACATCCGCATCGACGCCAGCGACGCGGCGGTCGACCTGGACGTGGCCGACGTCGACCTGGCCCTGCGCTACGCGCCGCCCTCGAACATGGCGAACGGCGCCATCCGCCTGTTCGGCGAGACGTTGACGCCCGTGGCCAGCCCCTGGCTGCTCAAGAGCAGCCCGCCCATCACCAAGCCGGCGGACATTGCCCACTTCACCCTGATCGAGGCTGGCGACGCCCATCGCACCCATCTGGAGTGGCTGACCTGGCGGCGCTGGTTCGACGACCACGGCCTGGCCCGCACCCAGCCCCGGCGCTGGCTGTATTTCAACTACGCCTACCAGATGGTGCAGGCCGCGCTCACCGGGCAGGGCGTGGTCCTGGCCCGAAGCTCGCTCGTTTCGGAGAGCCTGGCCAACGGCGACCTGGTGGAAGTTCTTCCGCACAAGCGCCTGGATTCGCCGATGGCCTACTGGCTCCTCACCGCACCGCGCGCCACGCTGCGGCCGGAGGTGCAGGCCTTCGCCGAGTGGCTGCAACTGCAGGCCGCCGCCACCCGCCAGACCATCGGCGAGGGGCTGGACCCGGACCTGGCCGACAACATCGACTGACGGCGCGCCTTCGGGAAAGCACCGAGCCGGTGAGCATTCCCCCGGCTGCTAATTCGCATTACCATTTTGATAATACGAATAAGCAAGCACCCAGATGCCCCGCGCGCCGCGCCTGACCCAACAGCACATTGCCCGCCTGGCCGGCGTCAGTCAGGCCACGGTGTCGCTCGTGCTCAACGGGGCAGATCCAGCCCTGGCGCGCATTCCCGCCGAGACGCGCGAACGCATCCAGAAAATCATCCGGGACACCGGCTACGTCCCCGACCCGATCGCCCGGCGCATGGCGCAGGGCGCCAACCGCATCCTGGGCGTGTTCACCTACGAGCCGGCCTTTCCAAGCGCCCAGGCCGACTTTTTCCTGCCATTCCTGTTCGGCATCGAGGAAGAGGCGCAGGCGCGTGGCTACGACCTGCTGCTGCTGACCGGCAGCCGCGGCGCGAACCAAGCCGGCGGCCGCAAGATCTTTGCCGAAGGAAACCGGCTGCGCCTGGCCGACGGCTGCCTCGTGCTGGGGCGGCACTTCGACCATGACGAACTGACCCGCCTCGTCGCGGGCGACTTCCCCTTCATGGCCATCGGCCGGCGCGAAGACGCCGGCGCGCCGGTGCCCTACGTGGGCGCCGACTACGCCAGCGCGACCTCGGCGCTGGTGCAGCAGGCGCGCGAACTGGGCCACCGCAAGCTGGCCTACCTGGGCGCGCTCGGTCCGGCCGAGTCGCCTGCCGATCGCTGGCGCGGCTTCCAGGCCGCCCTGGGCGCCGACCTCGAACTGGTGCTGCAGCAGCAAGACACCCGCGCACCGGATGGCGAGCTGCTCGACGCCGTCCGCGCCCGGGGCGCCACGGCGGTGTTCTGCGTCGAGCTGGCCGACGCGCTTCGGCTGGAGGCCGCCGCACGCGCGCGCGGCCTGGCACTGCCCGACGACGTTTCCCTGGTGGCACTCGGCTCGCACGAGCGGGTCGAGGCCCATGCCACCCGTTTCGCGTCCTTTCTCATCCCGCGCGAACAGATGGGCCGGGACGCCACCGCCGCGCTGGTGCTGCGCATCGAGCGCGGCGCCGGACAACCCGTCCACCAATCCCTGCTGCCCTGCGATCCCATCCGCGGCGAAACCCTGGGCCCGGCGCCCCGCTGAGCAGCCCGACACGACACAACGAACCCAAGCATGCACAACCAAGAAATCAAGGCCGACATCCTGATCGTCGGCGGTGGCCTGGGTGGCGTGGCCGCGGCGCTGGGCGCGCTCGAAGCCGGCCGCACCGTGGTGATGAGCGAGGAATACGACTGGATCGGCGGCCAGCTCACCAGCCAGGCCGTGCCGCCCGACGAGCACACGTGGGTGGAGCGCTTCGGCGTCACCCGCCGCTACCGCGCCCTGCGCGACGGCATCCGCCAGTACTACCGCGACCACTTCCCGCTCACTGCGGCCAGTCGCGCCTGGGCCGAACTGAACCCGGGCGCAGGCTGGGTCAGCCGACTGTGCGCCGAGCCTCGCGTCGGCCTCGCCGTGCTCGAGGCCATGCTGCTGCCGCATCGCGGCGGCGGCCGGCTGCGCGTGCTCCAGCCGTACCGGCCGGTGTCGGCCGACACCGAGGGCGACCGGGTGCGGGCCGTCACGCTGCGCCATCGCGACAGTGGGCATGAAGTGACGGTCGAGGCGGCCTACGTGATCGACGCCACCGAGACGGGCGACCTGCTGCCGCTCACCGGCACCGAATACGCGGTCGGCTTCGAGAGCCGGGCCGATACCGGCGAGCCGAGCGCGCCGGCGCAGGCCCAGCCGGGCAATGTGCAGGCCCTGTCGATCTGCTTCGCCCTGGACCACCTGGCCGGCGAGAACCACACCATCGCCAGGCCGCGCAACTACGACCACTGGCGCAACGTCCAGCCCGACTTCTGGGGCGGGCCGCTGCTGGGCTTCAAGGCGCCGCATCCGCGCACGCTCGCGACGGTCGAGCGGTCCTTCACGCCCAATCCGGACGACGACCCGCTCCTGGTGGACGCCGACCAGCGCAAGGGTGGCGGCGACATGAACCTGTGGACCTTCCGCCGCATTGCCGCGCGCCGCAACTTCGTGCCGGGCAGCTACGCGTCCGACATCTGCCTGGTCAACTGGCCGATGATCGACTACCTGGAAGGCTCCATCCTCGATGCCACCGAAGAGGACAAGGCCCGCCACCTCCAGGCCGCGGCCGACCTGTCCTACTCGATGGTCTACTGGCTGCAGACCGAGGCGCCGCGGGCAGACGGCGGCCAGGGCTTCCCGGGCCTGCGCCTGCGCGGCGACGTGACCGGCACCACGCATGGCCTGGCGATGGCCCCCTATATCCGCGAGGGGCGGCGCCTGCTGGGCGTCACGCGCGTGGTCGAGCAGGACATGTCGTACGCCGTGCGCGGCGCGCAGGGCGCGGTGCGCTATCGCGATAGCGTGGGCGTGGGGATGTACCGCATCGACCTGCACCCGTCGACCGGCGGGGACAACTACATCGACGTGCCGTCCTGCCCGTTCGAGATCCCGCTGGGCGCCCTGCTGCCCCGGCGCATGACGAACCTGCTGGCCGGCGGCAAGAACATGGCCACCACCCACATCACCAACGGCTGCTACCGGCTGCACCCGGTGGAATGGAACGTGGGCGAAGTCGCCGGCATGCTCGCCGCCCACTGCCTGGACACCGGCCGCACGCCGCACCAGGTGCAGGCCGACGACGGCCACCTGGGCGAATTCCAGCGCTTGCTCTCGCTGGCCGGCGTCGAGATGCGCTGGCCCGTCGTCGAGGCGTACTGATCGCGCCGCGGAACCAACAAGACACCGAAGGAGACCCACCCATGAGCGCTCGTCCCCGTCAACTCCGCCCGCTCTCGCGCCTGCTGCGCGGCTTCGCCGGCGGCCTTGCCCTGGCATTCGGACTGGCCGGCGCCGCCGCGGCCGCCCCGGTCGAACTGCGCATGACCATCTGGAGCGGCAACGAGGCGCACCTGAAGCTGTTCAACGGCATCGCCGAGGATTTCAAGCGCACCCGGCCCGACGTCAGCGTGCGCTTCGAGACGCTGCCGTTCGACAACTACACCACCGCGCTGACCACGCAGATCGCCGGCGGCAATGCGCCGGACATGGCCTGGATCTTCGAGACCTCGGCCCACGACTTCGTCAACTCCGGTGCACTGTTCCCGCTCGGCAAGACCCTGGCCGCGACACCCGGGTACGCGCTGGGCGAGGTGGCGCCCAGCGCCACCGAGCGCTGGAGCAGGGACGGCGTGCTCTACGCCTACCCCTTCTCCACTTCGCCCTTCGCCGTGTTCGTCAACAACGACCTGATCCGCCAGGCCGGCGCGAAGACGCCGGCAGAACTGATCGCCGCCGGCCAATGGACCTGGCCCAACGCCATCGCCTCGGCGCAGGCCGTGGCCGCCAAGGAGGGCAAGGGCGGCCTGGTGGTGCGCGATTTCAACTTCCAGGCGTGGCAGTTCCTGTCGTCGGTGTGGAACGGCTGGGGCGCCGCGCCGTGGAGCGCGGACGGCAAGCGCTGCACCTTCGCCGACAAGCCGATGGTCGACGCCCTCACCTTCGTCCATGACGCGGTCTTCGTGAAGAAGGCCATGCCCGGACCTGGCCAGAGTGTGGACTTCTTCGCCGGCAACGCAGCCATGACCATCACACAGATCAGCCGCGCCTCGCTGCTGCCGAAGGAGCAGCCGTTCGACTGGGACCTGGTGCCGCTGCCGCGCGGCCTGGTGGGCGACTACGCGCTGGTCGGCCAGGCCGGCATCGGCGTGCTGCGCGCCAGCCGCCATGCCGAGCTCGCGGCGCAGTTCGTCGCCTTCATGACCAACCCGGAAAACTCCGCGCGCCTGGCGCAGTTCTTCCCCTCGGCGCGCAAGTCGCTTCTCAACGCCGAGGTGCTGGCCAAGACCAACGCGCGGCTGACGCCGGCTCAACTGGACAAGGTCGTGGTCACCGGCATTGCGACCGGCGGACTGATGCCCGGCCACGCCGGCTTCGCCCGTCTGCAGCAGATGGTGCGCGCCGGGCTCGACCCGGTGTGGCAGCCAAGCGCCGACATCGCGGCCGCAACCAAGGCGATCTGCGCTCAGATCGATCCGCTTCTCGCCCGCTGAGGAGCCACCCGCCTGCCCCCCGCATGTCCGACCCTCGCGCCACCGCAGGTCCGACCTGGAACGGCCATCGCGCCGTGCAGCCGCGTCGTCCGTTCTGGACGCTGGCCCGGCGCGAAGCCGTGGCCGGCGGCCTGTTCGCGCTGCCGCAGCTCGCCGGGGTGCTCGTGTTCGTGCTGGTGCCGCTGGCGCTGGTGTTCTGGTATTCGCTGCACGAATGGAACGTGCTGGCCAACACGTTCGAGTACACCGGCGCGGACAACTACCGCGCGCTGGCCCAGGATCCCACGCTGCCGGCCGTGCTTCTGGCCTCGGCAGTCTTCTCCGTCGGCCTGGTGGCGCTCAACCTCAGCCTGGCGCTGCTGCTCGCGGTGCTGCTCAACCAGCGCCTGGCCGGCATTGCCGTTTTTCGCACGCTCTTCTTCTCGCCCGTGGTGGTCTCGCTCGTGGCCTGGACCATCGTGTGGGGCTTCCTGCTGCAGCACAACGGCGGCATCAACGGGCTGCTGCGCCTGGTCGGCGTCGACGGCCCCAACTGGCTGCGCACACCCGTCGGCGCGATGGCCTCGGTCGTCGTGGTGCAGGTGTTCAAGAACGTGGGCCTGAACATGGTGCTGTTCCTGGCCGCGCTGCAAGGCGTGCCGCGCGAGCTGTACGAGGCCGCGCGCATCGACGGCGCCAGCGCCTGGCGACAGTTCCGCCGCATCACGCTGCCGCTCATAAGCCCGACCCTGCTGCTGACGTCCATCATCACCGTGGTCGGCTCGCTCCAGGTGTTCGCGCAGATCGCGGTGCTGACCCAGGGCGGGCCGGGCAATTCGACGACGGTGCTGGTGTACTACCTCTACCAGCAGACCTTCCAGTTCCACCGCTTCGGCTACGGCGCCACGCTGGCCGTGGTGCTGTTCGGCATCGTCGCGCTGCTGACGCTGGCGCAATGGCGCCTGCGGCGGCGATTCGTCTTCCACGAGCAATGATGCACGACCGGATCTCCCCGCGCACCCAGGTGGCCCTGTACGGGCTGCTCTGCCTGCTGCTGGTGCCTTTCGTCTTTCCGACCTGGTGGATGGTCACCTCGTCCGTCAAGCCGATCAGCCAGATCTTCGCCTTTCCGCCGCAGCTATGGCCCACGCATGCGGACTGGAGCAGCTACAGCCAGGTGTTCACGCTCCAGCCGTTCGTGCGTCAGTACTGGAACTCGGCCTGGATCGCTGCGGCGGTCACCCTCGGCACGCTGGGCGTGTCGTCGATGGCCGGCTACGCCTTTGCCCGCATCCGCTTTCCGGGCGCCAACGCGCTGTTCGTGGTGGTGCTGACCGGCTTGCTGATCCCGTCGGAAGTGACCATCGTCCCCCTGTTCCAGATGTTCCGCGCACTCGGCATGGTCAACACGCACTGGCCGCTGGTGCTGATTCCGGTCTTCGGCGCACCGTGCGTGTTCGCCACCTTCGTGATGCGCCAGTTCTTCATCACGCTGCCGGCCGAGCTCGAGGAGGCGGCTCGAGTGGACGGGCTGGGACGCTTCAAGATCTTTCGCACCATCGCGCTGCCGCTCGCGCGGCCGGCGCTGGCCTCCGTCGCCATCTTCACCTTCCTGCACAGCTGGAACCTGTACCTGGAGCCGATCGTGTTCATCTCGTCGCCCGAGTTGTTCACCCTGCCGCAGGCGCTGACCCAGTTCACGGACGCCTATGGCGGCCCGATGTGGAACATCCAGCTGGCGGCCGCCACCCTCACCGCCCTGCCTGTGCTGCTGGTATTCGTCGTCGCGCAGAAGCAGTTCATCGAAGGCCTGGCGCACACCGGGCTCAAGTGAGCCTTCCCATCTTCCTGAACAAGAACAATGGCCGCAGTCGAGTTGTCCCAGATCCACAAGCGCTTCGGCGGCACCCAGGTGCTGCGCGGCATCGACCTGGACATTCGCGACGGCGAGTTCATCGCGCTGGTCGGCCCGTCCGGCTGCGGCAAGTCGACCCTGCTGCGCCTCCTGGCCGGATTGGAGAGCGTTTCGCAAGGGCGCATCGCCATCGGCGGACGCGACGTGACCGAGCTGGATCCGAAGGACCGCGACATCGCGATGGTCTTCCAGAACTACGCGCTCTATCCGCACATGACGGTGGCCGCCAACATGGCGTTCTCGCTGGAGCATCGTGGCGCGCCGCGTGCGCAGATCGACGAACGCGTGGCCTGGGCCGCGCAGATCCTGGGCCTGTCGGCTCTGCTCGAACGCTATCCGCGCCAGCTCTCGGGCGGGCAGCGCCAGCGGGTGGCGATGGGCCGGGCGATCGTGCGCGATCCGCAGGTGTTCCTGTTCGACGAGCCGCTGTCCAATCTGGACGCGGGGCTGCGCATCGTGATGCGCAGCGAGATCAAGGCGCTGCACCGGCGCCTGGGCACCACCATGGTCTACGTGACGCACGACCAGGTCGAGGCGATGACCATGGCCGACCGCATCGTGGTGCTCAACGCGGGGCGCATCGAGCAGGCCGGCGCGCCGCTGGAACTGTTCGACCGGCCCGCCAACCGCTTCGTCGCCGGCTTCATCGGCTCGCCCGCGATGAACTTCCTGCCGGGGCGTTGCGCGGCGCACGGCTTCGAGACCGAAGGCGGGTTGCTGCCGCTGTCGCCCGGCCTGCCTGCGGCGGCCTTCGGCCGTCCTGCCAGCTACGGCGTGCGGCCGGAGCACTTCGAGCGGTGCGGGGCGGGCGAAGGTGTGGGCGCTCAGGTCCGGAGCGTGGAACCGCTGGGCTCTGACACCCAGCTCACCCTGCGTGTCGGCGACACCGACGTGGTGGCGCTGTTCCACGAACGCATGTCGCCCGCGCCGGGCGACATGCTGCACCTGCGGCCCAGGGCGGAGAACGTGCACCTGTTCGACGCGCAAAGCGGACAGCGCCTCTGACCGCGGCGGGCGCCCGCTCTCTCGCGCCCGGTCAAGAGCACTTGAAGCGGAACGCGCCGATGTAGTTGCTGCCGTCGTTGAGCAGGGCGCGATAGGTGCCCACGATCGCATAGGCGCCGGGGCTGTCCTCGGCGATCTGGACGGCGGCTCCGTAGCTTGAGCCCAGGTAGTTGTCGGTGATCGCCACCGTGCCCGGACGATCCCTGACGATCGTGTTGATCGCCAGGCTGCCGCTGCTCGAGGCCGATACGTCGATGCTTCCATTGACGGTGGCGCCATCGGCGCCGAATGACAGCGTCATGTTGCCGGTGGCGCTGCCGTATGCAGCACTTGCGCCGCTGGCGCGCGACGGCGCCGTGAGCGCGCTGGGCGTGCAGGCGAACGTGCCCGAGGCCGGCATCGATGGCAGCACGTTGAACACCAGGTAGTGGAAGGCGCGCCCGTCCTTGCCGTCCAGCTGGTGGATGCCGCTCGAGTTGGTGGCGGCGCCCGAATGCCAGCGGCCCATGGCAAAGTGCTTGTCGCCAGCGATCTCGCGCACGGAGCGGGTGGTGGTCAGCGAGTCGGTCAGGACGTTGCCGTCGATGTCCACCACCGCGCCGTCGTCGAGCTGGTCGAGCGTATCGAGGGCTCCGAACGTCTGCGAGCCGGTGCCCACCACGTGAAAGCGCGGCCAGCTGGCGCGCTCGTACTTGGCCGAGATTTCCCCGGTGTTGTTGTCATCGTCGCCGCCGATGCCCGGAAGGTCGTTGATGCTGGTCGGCACATCGGGCAGCAGGTCGCTCCCATTGCCGCCGCAACCCGCCAGCAGCAGGCCCACGCTCGTGCACACCGCCGCCAGTGCGCTCTTCTCGACGTTCAGTTTCATGGTTGTTCTCCCTCTCGTGTCAAAGAAAAACTGCCCCGTAGGGCAGTCGTGATCGAGGGCCGGAGGCGCATGCCCGGGCAGCCGCCTCGCGGGCCCCAGGGCATTCTTGACGCCCCGGGCGGGGCGGAGAGTCAACAATGGTGAAACGCCGGCGCCGGGCGATGGACGCGCAGCCGTCGCGTGATGGAATGCGCAGAACCGCCGCTCGCAGAGCGAGCCCCCGGGCGGCACGGAAAGGGGTGCGCGCTCAGCCCAGCGGCCAGACCACGCCTTCGTCGTTGAGGATCGCGTCCAGCGGCACGTCGTGCGGCTGCGGCTCGAGGGACTCGACGAAACCGTTGGCGAACCCCAGGCCGACCGTCACCGGCCGGGGCTCGAGCGCCGCCAGGGTGCGGTCGTAGAAGCCGCCGCCGTAGCCGAGCCGGTAGCCGCCCGTGCCGTAGCCCACGCACGGCACGAACAGCAGGGTCGGCACGACGAGCTCGGTGTCCTTCGGCTTGGGAATGTCGTAGGCATCCTCCTCCATCGGGCATCCGGGGTACCAGGCATGAAAGGTCAGGGTCTTGTGCACCCGGTCCATGACCGGCAGGCCGATGCGGCGCCGGGTGGCCTGGCCCTGCAGTTCGCCGTCCTCCTTCCAGCGGTGCAGCGCCGGCAAGGGGTCGAACTCGCCCTTGATGGGCCAGTAGGCGCCGATCACCGTGTCCTCGCGCCCGACCAGCCAGATGCGCATCACGCGCTGCAGCAGGTCCGACCGGGCAAGGCGGTCGCCCATGTTCAGGCGCTGTTCGATCAGTGCGGCGCGCAGCTGATTCCTGAGAAAGGTGGTCGTGCTCGATGGTTCGGCGGCCGGTGTCTTGTCCATAATGCCCCAATGCAGTTGCAAGGCATTTTGGCACCAGGGCGAGCCCGACTTCTGGCGACAGTGGTCTGGGGCGTATTTCTTTGCACGGGCGCGCAGGCGCAGCAGTCGGGCGCCGAAGACGCGCTGCTGCAGATGAAGCAGGCCTACCAGCGCGGCGACAAGGCGACCCTGGCGGCGCTGTTGCCGCAGGTGCAGGGACACCCGCTGGAAGCCTGGGGCGCCTATTGGGAACTCAAGGCGCGGCTGGCGGAGGCCAGCCCGCTGGAGGTGCAGGACTTCTTCGCCCGCTACCGCGGCAGCTACCAGGAAGACCGCCTGCGCAACGACTGGCTGCTGGTGCTGGGCAAGCTGCGCGACTGGGACGGCTTCCTGGCCGCGTACCCCGCCTTCCGCATGCGCGACGACCGCGAGGTCCGTTGCTACGCCACGCTGGCCAGCGCCCTCAAGGGCCAGCCCGTCAGCCGCGAGATGGCGGCCGAGGTCCGCACCGACTGGCTCGCGCAACGCGACGCCGACGACGGCTGCCTGACCGCCGCCGAACTGCTGCTGGCCAACAACCGCCTGTCGCCCGACGACGCCTGGATGAAGGCCCGCCAGGCCATCGAATCCAAGCGCTCGCGCGCGGCACGCGACGCGGTCAACCTGGTGGCGCCCGATGCGCTGCCGATGTTCGACCAGCTCAACGCCAACCCCGCCAGGTTCCTGTCCGGCCGCGCGGTCGTCGCCGCCCGCGCCAGCAAGGAAATGGTGGTGCTGGCGCTCATCAAGACGGCCGTGTCCGACCCCGACGTGGCGGCCCGGCAGCTCGACAGCAAGTGGAGCCCCATGCTCAGCGCCGAGGAGCGCAACTGGCTGTGGGGCGTGATCGGTCGGCAGTCGGCCATGTCGCTGTCGCCGCAGGCGCTGGGCTATTTCGGCAACGTCACCCGGGTGAAAGACCTCAGCGACGACATGCTGGCCTGGAAAGTCCGCAGCGCCCTGCGCATGGGCCAGTGGCGCGACGTGCAGCCGGCCATCGAGGCCATGGACGCCGAGACGCAGCGCGAACCGGTGTGGGTCTACTGGAAGGCCCGCGCGCTCATGCAGCGTGGCGGCGACATGCGCCGCGAGGAAGCGCGCGAGCTCTACCAGTCCATCGCCGGCACCGGCGGCTTCTACGAAATGCTGGCGCTGGAGGAGCTGGGCCAGCGCAGCGCGGTCCCGACCCCGCCAGCGCCGCTGACGGAGCAGGAGCGCCAGGCGGCACGCCAGGACCCTGGCCTGCAGCGTGGCCTGTTGGCGATCAACCTCGGCCTGCGGTCCGAGGGCGTGCGCGAGTGGAACTACACGGTGGCGCTGCACACGCCCGGCGGCATGAGCGACCGCGAACTGCTGGCCGCCGCCGACCTGGCCTGCCAGTACCAGGTATGGGACCGGTGCATCAATACCAGCGAACGCACCAAGGGGACGGTGGACGTCCAGCAGCGCTTTCCCATGCCGTTCCACGACGCGGTCATCGGCCAGAGCCGGGCGATCGGCCTGGAGCCGGCCTACGTCTACGGCCTGATCCGCCAGGAAAGCCGCTTCATCATGAGCGCCCGCTCCGGCGTCGGCGCCTCCGGCCTGATGCAGGTCATGCCGGCCACCGCGCGCTGGACGGCGCGCAAGATCGGCCTGGCCGGCTTCACGCCCGACCAGATCTACGAGCGAGACACCAACATCCTCATCGGCACCAGCTACCTCAAGCTGGCACTGGACGATTTCGAGGACTCCATGCCGCTCGCAGCCGCCGCCTACAACGCCGGCCCGGGGCGGCCGCGCGCATGGCGCAACGGCCCGCCGGTGGAGGCCGCCATCTGGGCCGAGAACGTGCCCTTCAACGAGACGCGCGACTACGTCAAGAAGGTGCTCGCCAACACGACCATGTACGCGGCCATCATCAGCGGCCAGCCGCAGTCGATCAAGGCGCGGCTGGGCACCGTCGGCCCGCGCCCGGCCAGCGACCCCGAACCGAACAAGGACCTGCCATGAGCCGCCGTGCGGAGGTTCCGTCGGGGGCTCGCGCCACGGGCGCGACGGCGGCGCGATGAGCGAAGGCGTCTGGGCGACGGTCACCGCCACCGTGGCGGCGGAGTTCGCCGACGTCGACGACGTCGAGCACTTCACCCGCGTCGCGGTGCGCCTGCTGATGGCCGGCGCGCTCGGCTTCGCACTGGGTTTCGAGCGCGAGACGCAGGGCAAGGCGGCCGGCGCGCGCACCCACATGCTGGTCGCCATGGGCTCGGCGCTGTTCGTGCTGGCACCGCAGTTGTCCGGCACCAGCATCGCCGACATGAGCCGCGTGGTGCAGGGCCTGGTGGCGGGCGTGGGCTTTTTGTGCGCCGGCGCCATTCTCAAGAACAGCAGCCGCGAGCACGAGGTGCGCGGCCTGACCACGGCCGCCGGCATGTGGATGACGGCGGCCATCGGCATGGCCTGCGGCCTGGGCCGCGAGACCACCGCGATCATCGCCACCGTGCTGGCGCTGGTGGTGCTCGGCCTGGTGCCGCACTTCACGCACGGCATCAGCGGCATCATGGGCGAGGCCGACCGGACGCGGCCGGCAGGCGATGACGACGCGGCGGCTCCCCCGCCTGCCCCGCCCGGCGACGATCGACGCTGACCGGCTCACCGGCTCCCCGCGGATGCGCCCGGCGCATCAATGGCGGGCCGAATGCGCATCACCGGGCACGCCGTCTGCGGCTAGCATCTGCCCTCGCGCCAACCGGACGTCCGATCTGTGCGCAACATCCCCGGAAAACACACAGGACCGCCATGCTCAAGCTCTACATCGGCAACAAGAACTACTCGTCATGGTCCATGCGGGCCGGCGTCCTGATGGCACAGACCGGCATCGCGTTCGACGAGATGTGGGTGCCCTTCGACGCGTTCGCCGAAGGATCCGAGTTCAAGCGCACGATGGCGCCGCTGTCGCCTACCGCGCAGGTACCGCTGCTGGTCGACGGCGAGCGCCGCATCTGGGATTCGCTGGCCATCGCCGAATACCTGGCCGAGCGGTTTCCCGAACTGCAGTTGTGGCCCGCTGACCCCGGCGCGCGCGCCGTGGCGCGCAGCATCTGCGCCGAGATGCACGGGGGCTTCCACGCCTTGCGCAGCCATTGCCCGATGAACATCGAGGCCGACTTGTCGCTCCAGGGCGGTCTGGTCTGGCGCGACCGGGCCGACGTTCGCGCCAACGTAGAGCGCATCGTCGCCATGTGGAGCGAGCTGCTTGACCGGCACGCGGCCAGCCACGAGCACGGCATGCTGTTCGGGCGCTTCTGCATTGCCGATGCCTATTACGCACCCGTCGTGATGCGCCTGGCCGGCTACGCGCTGCCGGTGCCGGCGGCCATCCGGGAGTACATGGCGCGGGTCCAGGCCCTGCCGGGCGTGAAGGCCTGGATCGAAGGCGCGCTGGCGGAGAAGCAGTTCGTCGCGTTCGACGAGCCCTATCGGCTCGCCCGCTGACGCCCCGCCTCCCGCACCGCCGTCAGAAGCGGTAGGTCAGTGCCACGTAGGGCACGATCGGGTCGAGCTTGAGCTTGGTCTCGCTCGTGGCCAGGGTCCGGCCGGTCACGCTGGTGGTGGTCAGCTTGGCGGTGGTCTTGAGCGGGATGTACGACACCGACACGCTCACGCCCCAGTGCTGGTCGAACTGGTAGCTCGCGCCCAGGTTGAACACCGGCGCGAAGGAACTGTCCAGATCGGCCGAGGTGCTGGCCGCGCCCGGCGGCACGTGCAGCAGGCCATTGACCGCGCCCTGCATGCCCGGCGTGAGATTCACGTCGCTGTACCAGACGTAGGTGACGCCCAGGCCCACGTAGGGGCGGAAGGCGGCGTTGCCTTCGTTGAAGTAGTACTTGCCCAGCAGCGTCGGGCTCCACTGGCGGGCGCTGCCGAGTTCGCCGATCGGGCCGAGCGAGCCGGCGCCCTCGAGCTTGAACTTCGGCGGCACGCCGACCACGCCCTCGACTGCCCAATGGCTGTCGACGAAGTAGACGGCGTTCATGCCGAAGGTGTCCGCGTTGCCAACGCTGGCGCCCGAGCCCGGCACCACCTGGTGCACCGGCGAGGTGATCGAGAGCGGATCGCTCGAATCCTGCGGAGCGAAGTGAAGCCAGCCGGCACCGACGACCCAGTCGCCGGCCTGTTGAGCCATGGCGTGGGCCGAGCCAAGCGCTGCCAGAGTGGCCAGCGCGACATGTCGCATTTTCATCGTGTTGTTTCGTCTTGGATGAGATGGGGAAGTGCGAACACGCAAAACAGCCACGCCAGGCATTTCATGAAGAGCCATGCGGCGCGAACCGCTGCGGCCCCGGGCGCACTGCAATGGCACGCCCTAAACTCTCCCTATGCAAATCTACCTGGTCGGCGGCGCCGTGCGCGACCGCTTGCTCGGGCTGCCGGGTTCCGACCGCGACTGGGTGGTGGTCGGCGCGACGCCCGAAACAATGACGGCGCAGGGCTTCCTGCCCGTCGGACGCGATTTTCCCGTATTTCTGCATCCCGTAACGCGCGAGGAGCACGCGCTGGCCCGCACCGAGCGCAAGAGCGCCCCGGGCTACCGCGGCTTCGTGGTGCATGCGGCGCCCGACGTGACGCTCGAGCAGGACCTGTCGCGCCGTGACCTGACCATCAACGCCATCGCCCTGCCGGCCGCGGCGGTGCCGCCCGACGGGGCCGCCGCCCTCGACACGGCGCGGCTGATCGATCCCTTCGGCGGCCAGCGCGACCTGGCGGCGCGCGTGCTGCGCCACGTCACCGGCGCGTTCCGCGAAGACCCGGTTCGCATCCTGCGCCTGGCGCGCTTCGCTGCGCGCTTCGCCGATTTCCGTGTCGCGCCGGAGACAATGGCGCTCATGCGCGAGATGGTCGAGGCCGGCGAAGTCGATGCGCTCGTGCCCGAGCGGGTCTGGCAGGAACTGGCGCGCGGCCTGATGGAGCAGCGCCCCTCGCGCATGTTCGAGGTGCTGCGCGAATGCGGCGCACTGCGCAAGCTGCTGCCCGAGGTCGACCGCCTCTGGGGCGTGCCGCAGCCCGAAGCACATCACCCCGAGGTCGATACCGGCGTGCACCTCATGCTCGTGCTCGATCTTGCCGCGCGGCTGCAGGCGTCGCTGCCCGTGCGCTTTGCCTGCCTGATGCATGACCTGGGCAAGGGCACCACGCCGCCCGACGCGCTGCCGCGCCATATCGGCCACGAGCAGCGCAGCGCGAAACTGCTGCAACGGGTGTGCGAGCGCTGGCGCGTGCCGCTGGAACTGCGCGAACTGGCCGACGTGGTGGCGCGCGAGCACGGCAACATCCATCGCAGCGCCGACCTGGACGCCGCCGCGGTGCTGCGCCTGCTCGAGCGCTGCGACGCCATCCGCAAGCCGGGGCGCTTCGCCGAGGCACTGCTCGCCTGCGAATGCGATGCCCGCGGGCGCCTGGGCCTGGAAGGGCGGCCGTACCCGCCGCGCGCGCGGCTGCTCGCAGCGCTCGACGCGGCGCTGGCGGTGCAGACCGAACCCCTGGCGCTCGCGGCGCAGGCGCGCGGCGCCCAGGGCCCTGCCATCGGCGCCGCCATCCGCGAGGCCCGCACCAAGGCCGTGGCAAGGGCGCTCGAAGATGCAGCCCGCGCGCCCTGAACCCCTCGCGCGGGCCCGAACGTCAGCCGTTGGATGACGTGTTGTTACCGGTGAGTCTGCTAAGGTTTACCCGTGATGTCCAAGCAACCGCCTCCCCCCGGCCTGACGCCGGACGACGCCCTCTTCCTCGACTTCGACGGCACGCTGGTGGCCATCGCCGAAACGCCCGAAGCCGTCGAGGTGCCCGGCGGCCTGGTCGCCCTGCTCGGCGACCTGCACGACTGGCTCGGCGGCGCGCTGGCCGTGGTGTCCGGCCGCCAGATCGACACCCTCGACCGCTTTCTCGCTCCCCTGCGGCTGCCGTCCGCCGGAGAGCACGGCGTGCAGCGGCGCGACGCCGAAGGCCACATGCGCGAACAGCCGCCACCAGACCTGGTCCCGATCCTCGAGGTGGCCAACCAGCTGGCCGGCGCACATCCCGACCTGCTGGTCGAACGCAAGCACGCGGCCGTCGCCCTGCACTACCGGCGCGCGCCTCATCTGGAAGCGCTGTGCCGCCAAGTGCTGACCGAACTCATCGCATCGCGGCCCCAGCTCGAACTGCTGCACGGCAAGGCCGTGTTCGAAGTCAAGCCGGCCGGCATCCACAAGGGCATCGCCATTGCGGCCTTCATGCAAGAGGCGCCCTTCGCCGGCCGCCGGCCCGTGTTCGCGGGCGACGACACCACCGACGAGCACGCCTTCGCGGTGGTGCAGCCGCTTGGCGGCATCGCGGTGAAGGTCGGCAGCGGGACCACGCTGGCACACCATCGCCTCGAATCGACGAGAGCGGTGTTCGAATGGCTCGCCGCCGCCTCGCCCGCCAGCCTGCGCGGCAGCGGCGCGGCCGGCCCCGCGGCCGATTCCAGCGACTCCAGGACGACCGAATGAACGACAGCACCGCAACGCCCGCGACCGAAACCCCAGGCATTGCCGCATCGTCCGACCCTTCGCCCGAACGTTTCGCGCCACCGGCGGCGCCGTCGCTGTCGGTCGGCGTGATCGGCAACTGCGCGTTCAGCGCCGTGGTGGATGCGCGCGCACGCATCGTCTGGTGCTGCCTGCCGCGCTTCGACGGCGACCCGGTCTTCAATGCGCTGCTCGACCCGCGCGAGAACGCGAGCGCCTGGGCCATCGAGCTGGAGGACTGCGTACGCAGCGAACAGCACTACGAGCCCAACACCGCCGTATTGCGCACGCGCCTGTACGACAGCACCGGCCAGGCCATCGAGGTGTGCGACTTTGCGCCGCGCTTCTTCAGCCGCTCGCGCTATTTCCGGCCGCTGTCGATCGTGCGCCGCGTCAGGCCCATCGCCGGCGCGCCGCGCATCCGGGTCACGCTGCAACCGCGCTTCCAGTGGGGCGAACTGGCGCCGACGCTGACCCGCGGCAGCAACCACATCCGCTACGTCGGCCCCGAATTCACCCTGCGCCTGAACACCGATGCGCCGGTTTCGCACATCCTGTCGCGCCAGCCCTTCGTGGCCGCGCGCGAATACAACTTCCTGCTCGGCGCCGACGAGACCCTGACCGACGGCATCGCCGACACGGCGCGGCACTTCGAGCAGGAAACCATCTCCTACTGGCGCACCTGGAGCAAACGGCTGCACATTCCCTTCGAATGGCAGGACGTGGTGATCCGGGCGGCCATCACGCTCAAGCTCTCGCTGTTCGAGGACACCGGCGCCATCGTCGCGGCCATGACCACCAGCATCCCCGAAGCGCCGGGCAGCCAGCGCAACTGGGACTACCGCTACTGCTGGCTGCGCGACGCCTTCTTCGTCGTGCGCGCGCTCAACTCGCTCAGCGAGGTGGGCACGATGGAAGACTATTTGCGCTGGCTCACCAACGTGGTGGTCGGCTCGCACGGCGAGCACATCCAGCCGCTGTACGGCATCGGCCTGGAGCGCGAACTGCCCGAATCCTTCGTCGAGAACCTGCCCGGCTACCGCGGCATGGGGCCGGTGCGCGTGGGCAACCAGGCGCAGGAACACTTCCAGCACGACGTGTACGGCAACATCGTGCTGGGCGCGGCGCAGGCCTTCCACGACCACCGGCTGCTGCGCCGGGCCGGGCGCGCGGACTTCGCCCACCTGGAGGCGGTCGGCGAGCAGGCTGTGCGCGTGTATGGCACGCCGGACGCCGGCATGTGGGAGCTGCGCACCCGCGCCCGGGTGCACACCAGTTCGGCACTGATGAGCTGGGCCGCCTGCGACCGCCTGACCAAGATCGCGGTGGCGCTCGAGCTGCCCGAGCGCGCCGCCTACTGGCAGGGTCACGCCGACCGGATGCGCGAGGAAATACTCGACCGGTCCTGGAGCGAGGAGCGCCAGGCCTTCGCCGAGAGCTTCGGGGGCAACGAGCTCGACGCCAGCATCCTGCTGATGGTCGAAGTGGGCATCATCGACGCCCGCGACCCACGCTTCGTGTCCACCGTCGACGCCATGGAAAAGACCCTGTGCGACGGACCCTACATGCGCCGCTACGAGGCGGCCGACGATTTCGGCAAGCCCGAGACCGCCTTCAACATCTGCACCTTCTGGCGCATCGACGCGCTGGCCAAGATCGGCCGCAAGGCGCAGGCCCGCGAGATCTTCGAGACCATGCTGGCGGCGCGCAATCCGCTCGGCCTGCTGTCCGAGGACACGCACCCGGTCACCGGCGAGATGTGGGGCAACTTCCCGCAGACCTACTCGATGGTGGGCATCATCAACGCAGCGGTGCGCCTGTCGGCACCGTGGGAATCGGCCATATGAGTCATCGCACCGCCAACGCCGGGGCGCCCCGCCCCGCCCCCGCACCCACTGACACCGAGGCATTGCAATGAGCCGGCTCGTCGTCGTCTCCAACCGCGTGGCCGACCCGCGCAAGGCCGCCGCCGGCGGCCTTGCGGTGGCCGTGGGCGATTCGCTGCAGCAGACCGGCGGCATGTGGTTCGGCTGGAGCGGCACGGTGGTCGAGGACGGCCCCACCGGCGAAGGCGAGCTGCACCAGCAGCAGGCCGGCCAGGTGCTCCTGGCCACCATCGACCTGTGCCGCGACGACCACGACAGCTACTACCTGGGCTACAGCAACAACGTGCTGTGGCCGGTGTTCCACAACCGGCTCGACCTGGCCTCGTTCAGCGCCGGCTACGTCACCGGCTACCGGCGGGTCAACCAGCTGTTCGCCCGCAAGCTCATGCCGCTGCTGCAGCCCGACGACATCGTCTGGGTGCACGACTACCACCTGATCCCGCTGGCGGCCGAACTGCGCGCCATGGGTTGCCGCAACCGCATCGGCTTCTTCCTGCACATTCCGCTGCCGCCGCAGATCATCTTCGCGTCCATCCCGCAGCACGACTGGCTGATGCGCTCGCTGTTCGCCTACGACCTGGTGGGCTTCCAGGCGCGCCAGGACGTGCAGCATTTCGAGCACTACGTGCGCAACGAAGCCGGCGGCCAGCCGCTGGGCGACGACCTGTTCCAGGCGTACGGCAGCACGCTGCGCTGCGCCGCCTTCCCGATCGGCATCGACGTGGACGAGTTCGAGGCGCTGACGCAGGCGCGCGACGCGCGCGAGATGTTCGAGACCATGCGCCGCGAGTACTCCAACCGGCGCCTGCTGGTGGGCATCGACCGGCTCGACTACTCCAAGGGCATCCCGCAGCGGGTGCAGGCGTTTCGCGAGCTGCTGGCGCACTACCCCGAGAACCGGCGCAGCGCCACGCTCATCCAGATCGCATCGCCCACCCGCGAGTCGGTCGACGCGTACGGCGACATCCGGCGCGAACTCGAAGCGCTGTGCGGCGCCATCAACGGCGACTATGGCGAACTGGACTGGATACCGGTGCGCTACATCCACCGCGTGGTGGCGCGGCGCAGGGTGCCCGGCCTGTGCCGCGCGGCGGCGGTGGGCCTGGTGGCGCCCCTGCGTGACGGCATGAACCTGGTGGCCAAGGAATACGTGGTTGCGCAGGATCCGGAAGACCCCGGCGTGCTGGTGCTGTCGCGCTTTGCCGGTGCCGCCGAGCAGCTGAAGGAAGCCCTGCTGGTCAACCCGTACGACGTGCATGGCACCGCCGAGGTGATACAGCACGCGCTGAGCATGCCGCTCGAGGAGCGGCGCGTTCGGCACCAGCGCCTGCTGGCGCGCATCCGCCAGTACGACGTGCACTGGTGGCGCAACACCTTCCTGGACGCGCTGCGCAAGGCGCCGGCCGAGCAGCGGCCGCCGCGCTCCTGACGCAGCCCTGAGGCGCAGGCCTCAGTCGAGCAGCGCGAGCGCCGCGTAGTCGCCCACGCGCTCGCCGAGGCCGGCTGGCACCAGCTCTACGCCGGAGGTCAGCGGCGCCAGGTGGGCATGCAGTTCCTGGTCCAGCCGCGGCAGCAGCAGATCGCGGTTGTGCCAGAACACGCTGCCGCCCAGGCTGATGCGCTGCAGGTCGAGCGTGGCCACCAGGTTGTAGAGCATGCGCCCCATGATTCGGCACAGTGCATCGACGGTCTGCAGCGCCGCCACGTCGCCGGCATGGGCCGCCGCCATCAGTTGCGCCGCGGGTTGGCCGAAGCGGTGCTCCACCCCGCTGCCGGCCACCAGCGCCTCGACATCGCCGAAATTGCCGCAGCCGCACTGGGCGCCACTGTCGTCGTCCACCACGAAGCTGTGGCCCGCATGGCCGGCGTTGCCGTTCTTGCCGCGCAGGATGCGGCCATCCACGCACAGCCCGACCCCGACGCCGGTGCTCCACGTGACGTAGGCGCAATGCTGCACGCCTTGCAGCGCGCCCCAGCGACGCTCGGCCTCGAGTGCGGCCACGCCGTCGTTCTCGACCCGCAGCCGTGCGAAGCGCCGCCGCAGGGGCGCTTCGAGCTGCGCCGTGCGCCACTGGTTCGGCAAGCCGCGCGACGGACCGGACAAGCCGCCGCAGATGTTCGGTGCGGCCAGTTCGACCATGCCGTCATGCAGCTCGAACGGGCCGCAGGTGGAAACACCCACGCAGGCGATGGCGGCCGGATCGACGCCCTGCTGCGCACAGGCCGCGTCGATCATGCGCAGGATCTGCACCGCCACGGCGTCGTTGTCGCCGGTCTTGGCGGTCGGTTCGGTCCGCCTGGCCAGCAACGGCGCGTCGTCCGCGGGCGAGAGGCTGACGGCCACCTTGGTGCCGCCGATGTCGACGCAGGCTCGCATCGCCGCCATCAGATCCAGCGCGCGATCGCGGCGGCGACCAGGCTCAGCAGCACGGTACTGCCCAGCGGCAGGTCCCATTGGCGCCCGAAGGCGCGAAAGGCGAAGTCGCCCGGCAGGCGGCCGAACCCCAGGTAGCGCCGCAACCAGGCGGCCAGGCCCTGGAACACCAGGAGCGCGATCACGATGACGAGCAGCCAGCGAATCATGGCGCCAGTCTACGCGGCCAGCGCGGCCAGCGCGGCGCGATGCAGTTCGGGCGTCGCGGCGGCGACGACGCGGCCGTCCGATTGCAGGCCCAGCGGCTGGCCCTGCCAGTCGGTGATGACGCCGCCGGCGGCCTCGATCAGGCCAGCCGGCCCAAGGTAGTCGTAGGGCTGCAGGCCGGTCTCCACCACCAGGTCGATGGTGCCGCCGGCCAGCTGCGCATAGCCGTAGCAATCGCCGCCGAAGCGGCGCATGGCGCAGCGCCGGCTCAATGCGTCGAAAGCCTGCCAGTCGGCCGGCGCGAAGATGTCGGGCGAGGTGCAGACGATGCGCGCGTCCTCGATGCGCGTGCAGGCGCTGGCATGCACCGGCTGGCCGTTGCGCAGCGCGATGGCAGCGCGCCCGCCGGCCTCCGACAGGCCCCACCAGCGCTCGCGCAGCACCGGCATGTCGACCATGCCCAGGCGGACGCGGCCGCCCTCGAGCACGCCGATCAGCGTGCCCCACAGCGGCGAGCCGGTGATGAAGCTGCGCGTGCCGTCGATCGGATCGAGCACCCAGACGCGGCCTGCATCCAGTCGCTCGCGGCCATGCTCCTCGCCGAAGATGCCGTCGCCCGGGCTGCGCTCGGCCAGGATCCGGCGCATCGCCGCCTCGGCATCGCGGTCGGCCAGTGTGACCGGGCTGAGGTCGTCCTTGGTGATGATCGGCAGGGGCGTGCGGAAATAGCGCATGGACTGCGCCGCCGCCGCGTCGGCCAGGGCGCAGGCCAGTTCAAGGAGGTTGCGCTCGTTCGAATCGGTCATCCCCGCATTAGACTTGAAACTCGTCCTCCAACACCCACCCCCGCCCCATGTCCCTGCGCTGGTCTTCCGATATCGAGGAGCTCGACTGGCAGGCGCTGGCCGCGCTCTACCGCGCCGCGCCGCTGGGCGACAAACGCCCCGAGGGGCTGCGCACGGCGTTCGGCCACAGCATGTTCCGCTTCATCGTGTACGACGGAGCGGCGCTGGTGGGTGCCGGCCGGGCCCTGGCCGACGGCGTCGATTGCGCCTATATCTGCGACATCGCCGTGATGCCCAGCCACCAGGGAATCGGCCTGGGCCGCCAGCTCGTCGAACGGCTGGTGCAGGCCGCGCGCGGGCACCGCAAGATCATCCTGTACGCGGTGCCGGGCAAGGAGGGCTTCTACGAGAAGCTCGGCTTCGCGCGCATGAACACGGCAATGGCCATCTTCCAGAACCAGGCGCAGGCCACGGCCGACGGCTATCTGCAAGGCCGCCCGGCGGAGTCGGCGGCGTGACGGCGAACTCCGCCGCGGCCCTGCTGGACAACCTCTTCTGGCATGCGCTCGCCGGCGACCAGGCCCGGCTCGGGCTGGGAACCGACGAGGTCCGCCGCTACGCGCCCGGCTTTCCGCCGATCGTGGCCTTTGCCGATCCGCGCCGGCCGCGTCTGGACCAGCTGGCCACGCTGGTCGCCCGCAACGAGCCGGTCTATTGCGACGGCTGGGCCGCGGTGGCGCCGCCCGGCTGGCGCGTGGAGCTCGAGGCCCGAATGATCAAGATGATCTGGCGCGGGCCCATGCCCGACGAGGATCCCGCGCCGCAGGCCGTGCGCCTCGGCCCGGCCCACGTGCCGCAGGCGACTGCACTGGCCGAGCTCACGCGGCCCGGGCCCTTTGGTCCGCGCAACCTGGAGATGGGCGAGTACTTCGGCCTGTTCGACGAGCCGGGCGATCAGGCCGGCGCGCCGGCGCGCCTGCTCGCCATGGCCGGCGAGCGCTGCGCCGCCGGCCCGCTGCGCGAGGTCAGCGCCGTGTGCACCCAGCCGGACATGCAGGGCCGCGGCCTGGCACGGCGGCTGATGCTCAAGCTGGTGGCCCGCCAGATGGCGCGCGGCGAGACGCCGGTGCTGCACGTGATGAGCCACAACGAGGGCGCGCTCGGCCTCTACCGGCGCATGGGGTTCGAAGACCATCTGGAAACGGTGGTCCGGGTCATCGCACGAGATTGAGCGGCCACGGCCGCGGAAGGGCAAGGCATGAAGAGGGAACTGCGTCGCATCCTGACCACGGCCGGCCTGCTGGCCGGCCTGTGCAGCCCCGGCCATGCATTCATGGAGGGGTTCATCGACCAGGAGGACGGCTACTTCGACATGTCGGACTGGCTGGTCAATCGCAAGGGGTTTCTGCCGGTGCCGATCGTGATCACCGAGCCGGCGGTCGGCTACGGCGGCGGCCTGGCCCTGATGTTCGTGCGCAACTCGATGCGCGAGAGCGCCGAGCGCGCCGCCCAGACCGGCCACATGGTGCCCCCGGACATCTTCGTGGTGGGCGCGGCCGGCACCGAGAACGGCACGCGCGCGGCCTTCGGCGGGGGCATGGTCAGCTTCGACGAAGACCGCTGGCGCTGGCGCGGCGGCGTCGCGCGCACCGACGTCAACCTCGAGTTCTACGGCATCGGCGGCGCACTCGACGGCGTCGACCGCAGCCTGGGCTATTCGCTCGACGGCTGGATCTCCAGCCAGAAGGTGCTGCGCCGGCTGGGCGAGAGCAACTACTGGTTCGGGGCACGCTGGATCTACATCGACTTCGACAGCAAGCTGGCGCTGGACGGGCGGCTGTCCCGCCTGCTGCCGGACGAGATGTCGCAGAAGAGTTCCGGCCTGGGCCTGGCGCTGGAGCACGACTCGCGCGACAACATCTTCACGCCCAGCACGGGCTGGGTCGGCGCCATCGACGCCATGTTCTACGAACCGGACTTCGGCAGCGACACGACCTTCCAGTCGTACCGCGGCCACGTCTTCGCCTACTGGCCGCTGGCCAAGACGCTGGTGCTGGGCGGGCGCGCCGACATGCGCGCGGCGCGCGGCAGGGTGCCCTTCTACCAGATGCCTTTCATCGACCTGCGTGGCGTGCCGGCGCAGCGCTACCAGGACGAGAACACCGCCGTGCTCGAGGCCGAACTGCGCTGGGACTTCACGCCCAGGTGGGCCGCCATCGGCTTCGTCGGCACCGGGCGCGCGTGGGGCCGACGCACCAGCTTCAGCGAAGGCGACGACGTGCTGACCAAGGGCGTCGGCTTCCGCTACCTGCTCGCCAAGAAGCTGGGCCTGTGGGCCGGCCTGGACTACGCCAGGGGCCCGGAGGAAGACGTCTTCTACATCCAGGTGGGAAGCGCCTGGCGTTGAGCCTGCGCGCGCCCAGCGCGCCAATGCCGGCGTCGGCGACCGCCGACAAGGTCCCACGCGGCGCGCGCCGCGGACTACATCCGATCGGCCCTGCCACCGATCGGCATGCGCCATCGCCAGCGCGATAAAGGAGGCACTGGGCATTCGACATACGCATGCCGCGCTGACCCAGCAGCTTCGGCTTTGGAGAAACGCGATGACAACCACCACCACCCGCCAGGACGTGATTTCTTCGGATCGCGTCGAGGGAACCGACGTGTACGACGTGCTGGGCGACAAGCTCGGCACCATCGACGACCTGATGATCGACAAGATCTCCGGCCAGGTCCGCTATGCGGTCATGGAGTTCGGCGGTTTCCTCGGAATGGGCACCGACCGCTATCCGATTCCGTGGCCGATGCTCAAGTACGACACCGAGCGTGAAGGCTACGTCGTGAACCTGGACAAGCCCACCATCGAAGGCGCCCCCAAGTACGCCAGCGACCGCGTGCCGGACTACGACGACGCCTACGTGATGGGCGTGAACCGCTACTTCGGCGTCTGACCGCCGGTCAGGCCGCCTTCAGTTCCATGGAGGCGGCCAGCTTGGCGCGAACATAGTCGCCAGCGGTGACCGGGCCGTGGCGCGGAGGGTTGGCCGCGTCATGGCACGTGGGCAGGCAACTGACCACCGCATCCTCGCGCGGCCCGGTGAACGCGACCATCGACAGCCGCTGCGTCGATCCCGTGAGTGCCCGCGGCGGGTTGACCACGCGGTGCAGGGTCGATCGCCAGCGTCCGTTGGTCCAGCGGTGCATCAGGTCGCCCACGTTGATGACGAAGCTGTCGGCGATGGCGGGCATAGGTTGCCACGCGCCGTCGCGGTCGCAGATCTCGAGCCCGCCGGGGGCGTCGTCCTGGCGCAGGATGGTCAGGCCGCCGTAGTCATGATGCGCGCCATAGCGCAATTGGCCGGGTGCCGGCTCGACGTCCTGGTCCGGGTAGTTCACGAAGCGCAAGGTCAGGGAAGGCTCGTCGTACATCGGCGCAAACCAGTCTTCGGGCAGATCGAGCGCGAGGGCGGACATGCGCATGAGCCGGCCGCACAGGCCGTGCACGGCGTCGAACCAGTCGTTGATCGTCCGGTCGAAGCCCGGCGGCGAGTTCGGCCAGAGGTTCGGGCGGCCGGCACCGGCCCGTTCGCGCTGGATGGATGCGAACACCAGCGCCTCGCACAGATCGGGCGGCGTCTCGCCCGACAGCGTGGCTGCCACGCTTTCGACACCCATCGGCACATAGCCACGGCTCTTGACGCGCTCGGGCGGCATCAGCGCGGCCTTGTCCGCCGCCGGCAGCGCGAAGAAGGCCTTCGCCTGCGCATAGGCACGCCCAGCCAGTCCGGCGGGCACGCCATGATTCGTGACGATGGCGAAGCCGATGTGCGCCAGCGCGTCGCCGAACCGCTGCGCGACCTCCGCACGCGCGGGAGCATCGCCGTCGAGGAATCGCGCCATGTCGACGACGGGCACGGCCCCGTCATGACGCGTCGTCATTTCCAGGCGCCTCCCGCGTTGCTGTACTTGAGCGAGTAGGCCGCCTTGTAGTCCAGCGACGCGGCGTAGATGCCTGCGCCCGACATGGTCTCGAAAAAGCGCTTCCAGCGCGCGTCGGACATCGCACCGGCGCCGGCCACGGTCGCGTCGCCCGACTTCACCATGGCGCGCTCGCGAAGTTGCTTCATCTTGTAGTGGAAGAGTGCCTCGTCATGCTTCGGGTCGGCTGCCAGCACCGCCTTGAGCGCCGGAGCGTAGTCGCCGTCGATGCATTGTTCCCACCCGGCGCGCGTGGCCTCGACGAAGGCCGCCACGGCCTTGTCATGCGCGTTGATGTAGCTGCGCATGCCGAACACGGTCGACGCATAGTTGTCGTAGCCGTAGTCGGCCAGCAGGATCGACACCGGCGGCTTCGGCAGGGCCCGGCCGAGCAGGATCGCGTCTTCGGTGATGTAGCCCTGCTGCACCGCCTTGGGGTCGGCGAGGAACGGCGTGGACGAGTAGGCATAGGCGCGCAGCTGGCTGTCGTCGAAGCCGTACTTCTGGCGCAGGAAGGCCCAGAACTCGGCCTGCGAGAACTTGGCGACCATCACCGGCCGTCCTTTCAGGTCCTCCAGCCTGGCGACGCCCTGGTCGGCATGCGCCACCAATGTCTGCGGGTCCTTCTGCAGGAAGGCCGCGATGGTCTGGCCGGGGATGCCGCGCGCCACCATGTTGAGCGTCGTGAAGCTCGAGCCCATGCCCAGGTCGAGTTCGCCGGCGGCCACCAGCAAGGGGATGTTGCGGTCCGGACTGCCGCCGATGAGTTCGACGTCGAGCCCGGCCTTCCGGTACAGGCCATTGGCCTGGGCCTGGAACCATCCGCAGTGCTCGGCCTGCGGGTACCAGTTCAGGCCGAAGCGGATCTTCTCCTGCGCCTGCGCGGGCAGGCACATGGCACCGGCAAGCGCGAGCAGGGGGACGGCCCTGCGCAGGCAGGACGAGAGAGGCTTGAAATTCAATGGACGCTCCAGGCGGTTTACGGACGGACATCTGGAGCAATGTCCCGCCGGTGGTGCACCGGCTGACCGCTTCTACTCCGCCGTGCCGGCAAGCAATCCGTGTGCCACCGAAGGCGCTAAAGCGTGTGGCTGCGGTCGCCCTCGGTGAAGCCGACGGCATCCCAAGGCTCGCCGTTGCAAAAACCGATCACCTTGAACAGCTCGCCCATCTCGTGCTCGTGCACCAGCCGCGCGGCCATTGCGCGCTGCGGGGTGTCGGCTTCCTCCATTTGCGCGAGCAGGCCGCAATTGAGGAGGAAGCGCGCTTGGCTGCAGTAGCCGAGCACGGTCATGCCGGCCTCCTGCCCGGCCAGGGCGACGCCGGTGAAGTTCACGTGCGCCGTGATGTCCTTCAACCCCACGTCCGCCAGAGCATTGCCGTCGGCCTGGTGGCCGCGGTGGCACATGACCGTGCCCATGTGGCGCTGCGGGTGGTAGTACTCCGATTCGGGAAAGCCGTAGTCCAGGAAGAATGCGGCGCCGTTGGCCAGCCGCTCGGCCAGGGTGGCGACGAAGGCCTCGGCGGGCAGGTGGATTTCGGTCAGGTAGTCGTGGTCGCCGGGGACCTCGAGCGGCGGCCGCAGGTCGGTCGGCTGGTCGGCATGGACGAGCGAGCCGTCCGGCGCCCGCGCCACGCCGCGCTCGAACCACTTGCCGCCGACGCGCGCCAGCAGCTTGACCGGCATGGCGTCGAGCACCTCGTTGCCGACCACCACGCCGTCCATGGCGTCGGGCAGTTCGCTGACCCACCGCACCTTGTCGCCCCACGCGGCCAGGGCGCGCTGCTGGCGCTCGCGCAGCGTGCCCGACAGGTCGACGATGGTGTAGCGCGCCACGCGCTCGCCGAGGGCGCCGAGCAGCTGTGCCGCCAGCGCACCGGAGCCGGCGCCGAACTCCCACACTTCCTGCGTGCCCGTGTGCGACAGCGCATCGCCGACCGCCACGGCCAGCGTGCGGCCGAACAGCGGCGAGAGTTCCGGCGCGGTGACGAAGTCGCTGCCCGAGCGCGGCATCACGCCGAACTTGGTCAGCGCATTGGCGTAGTAGCCCAGGCCGGGGGTGTAGAGCGCGATGTCCATGAAACGGTCGAACGGCATCCAGCCATCGCCGCGCGCCAGTGCGGCGTCGATAATCGGATCCATCGGCTCGTCGTCTCGCGCGTTCGCGTTCGGCTCATTCATTGCAAGGAATCTATCAGGTGCTCCCATCCGCTCACAGGCAGGTGCTGGTGACCGGCGGCGGACGCCGGCTCGGCGCGGCGATCTGCGAAGCCTTCGCCCAGGCCGGCTGGCGGGTCTGGTGCCAGTATCGCGCCTCGAAGGGCGAGGCGCTGGCGCTGTGCGAGCGCCTGCGCGCCGAAGGCGGCACGGCGCGGGCGGTCGAGGCCGACATCACCACCGAGGCCGGGCGCCGCGCGCTCATGGCAGAGGTTACCGCCGTTGCGCCACTGGATGCGGTGGTCAACAACGCATCGGCCTTCGAGCCCGACTCGGCACAGGACTTCGCGGCCGATGCGGCCGGGCGCCAGCTCGGGGTCAACCTGATCGCGCCGCTCGACTTCGCACGCCTGCTGGCCGCGCAGCCGCAGCCGGCCGGCACCGCGCCGGCCGACCGCTGCGCACTGCACATCCTGGACCAGAAGGTCTACAACCTCAATCCCGACTATTTCACTTACACCGTCTCCAAGCTGGCGCTGGAGCGGGCGGTGGCGCTGCAGGCCCAGGCGCTGGCACCTTCGGCACGGGTGTGCGGGGTGTCTCCGGGCATCCTGTATGCAAGCGGGCCGCAGACCGGGGATAATTTCGCCCTGGCGGCGCGCGCCAACCTGATGCGCCGCCCGATCGACCCGGCCGACGTGGCACGTAGCTGCGTCTTCCTGGCCGAGACCGCCAGCATCACCGGCAGCACGCTCAGCGTGGACAACGGCCAGCACCTGGTGCCCTTGCCCCGCGACATCATGTTCGTCGTCGACGAACTGCTGGCCGGCACGGCGCCTTCCACCCCTGCACCATGACTCACGCCCCCATCGACCCCCTGCTTGCCACCTGCCGCCGCGTCTTCCTGCGCGACTACGAGGTGTGGATCAACATCGGCGTGCACGAATTCGAGAAGCGCGCCGAGCAGCGCGTGCTGATCAACGTCGACCTGTACGTGCCGCTGGACGTGTCGACCCCCACCGCCGACGAACTCGACGAAGTGCTGGACTACGACTTCATCCGCCGCACCGTCGCCGAGCGGGTGCGGCGCGGCCACGTCCAGTTGCAGGAAACGCTCTGCGACGACATCCTGGCGCGGCTGATGGCGCACCCCAAGGTGCAGGCGGCGCGGGTGTCCACCGCCAAGCCCGACGTCTACCCCGACTGCGACGCCGTGGGCGTCGAGGTCTTCAGGAGCAAGCAATGAGCGCAGTGCTCGACCCGCAACAGCAGCAGGCCTACCAGGACGCCCGCACCAAGGCCGAGCGCGAGGCCCGGAAGCTGGACAAGCGCCTGTGCCGGCTGGTCGGCCAGGCCGTCACCGACTTCAACATGATCGAAGCGGGCGACAAGGTCATGGTGTGCCTGTCCGGAGGCAAGGACAGCTACGGAATGCTCGACATCCTGCTCAAGCTGCAGGCCCGCGCGCCGGTGCCGTTCGAGCTCATCGCGGTCAACCTCGACCAGAAGCAGCCGGGTTTTCCGCAGGACGTGCTTCCGAACTACCTGCGCGGGCTCGGCGTGCCGTTCCACATCGAGGAGCAGGACACCTACTCCATCGTCAAGCGCGTGGTGCCCGAGGGCAAGACGACCTGCGGCCTGTGCAGCCGGCTGCGCCGGGGCATCCTGTACCGCGTGGCCGACGAGCTGGGCGCGACCAAGGTCGCCCTGGGGCACCACCGCGACGACATCCTGCAGACCTTCTTCCTCAACATGTTCTTCGGCGGCAAGCTCAAGAGCATGCCGCCCAAGCTGGTGAGCGACGACGGCCGGCACGTGGTGATCCGGCCGCTGGCCTACGTGCCCGAAAAGGAACTCGTGGCCTGGGCCGCGCACCGCGGCTTTCCCATCATTCCCTGCAACCTGTGCGGCAGCCAGGAGAACCTGCAGCGCCAGGTGGTGGGCGACATGCTGCGCGACTGGGAGCGCAAGCACCCGGGCCGGGTCGAGAACATGTTCAACGCGTTGCAGAACGTGGCCCCCTCGCACCTGCTCGATGGAACGCTGCACGATTTCCGCGGTCTCAAGCCCACGGGCGTGCCCGACGCCGATGGCGACACCGCCTTCGACCCGCCGAGCTTTCCGGCGCCGACGGCCACGGTACGCATCGTGCAGGCCTGACGCGCGGCACCGCCTGCCACCACCGCACCTACCGGGAGACAGACCGATGAATGGCGCCCTTCCCACCCGTTGCCTTGCCCCGGCGGCGCTCGCAGTCCTGTTGTCCGGCTGCGCGACGAGCTGGACGGTCGAGAACCAGGTCACCAGTTTCTCGCGGCCACCCGGCGCCACGACACCGGCCACCTACCGCTTCGACCGCCTGCCGTCGCAACAGGCCCAGGAAGGCCCGCAACTCGAACTCGAAGCGATGGCCGCTATCGCCATGAGCAAGGTGGGCCTGCGCCGCGACGACGTCGCGCCACGCTATGCGGCCCAGATCAACGCCCGCGTCTCGGTCCAGATTTCTCCCTGGGCCGACCCGTGGGGACCCGGATGGTGGGGGCCCGGCTGGGGCGGCTACTACGGCCGGCCCTGGCCCTACTACGGCTATCCGCGCGCCGGCTTCGGCTATGGCTACGGCTGGGGCGGAGGCTGGTACGGCGGCGCCGGCGCGGCCTCGCCCTGGTACACCCGCGAGGTGAGCGTCGTGCTGCGCGAACTTCCGGGCAACCAGGTGGTGTACGAGACGCGCGCCGTCAGCGACGGCCCCTACGCCGACAGCGGCCCGGTTCTCGCCGCCATGTTCCAGGCCGCGATGCAAGGCTATCCACGCCCGCTGGACGGCGTGCGGCGGGTCGACGTCACGATTCCGCTGGGCCAGGCGCCTCAGGCCGTGCAGCCGGTGCCGGACGGGCTGGCGGCCCCGGCCTCCGGCGATGCACCGGCGCCGGGCGCCACGGCGGCGCCAGCCGCGCCTGCCGCCGCGCCGGCACGGCCCTGACCGCGACATGGAGTTGCCGACCCGCCTGATCGCCGTGCGCCATGGCGAAACCGCCTGGAATGCGGACGCCCGCCTGCAAGGCCAGCTCGACATCCCGCTCAATGCCAAGGGGCGCTGGCAGGCGGCCAGGGTAGCGCAGGCGCTGGCGCAGGAGCCGGTTGCCGCCGTCTATTCGAGCGACCTGGCTCGCGCCTGGCAGACCGCCGACGCCATCGCCGCGCCGCACACGCTGCAGATCCGGCCCGAAGTTCGCCTGCGCGAGCGGGCCTTCGGCCAGTTCGAAGGACGCACCTTCGCCGACATCGAGCGCGAACTGCCCGAGCAGGCCGAGCGCTGGCGCCGCCGCGATCCCGATTTCTCGCCGCCCGGCGGTGGCGAGGACCTGCGAACCTTCCAGGCCCGCGTGGTCGAGGCGGTGGGCGACCTCTCGGCCCGCCATGCCGGCGAGCTGGTGGTGCTCGTGGCCCATGGCGGCGTGATGGACGTGCTCTACCGGGCCGCCACCCGCCAGGCGTTGCAGGCCCCGCGCACCTGGCTGCTGGGCAACGCCAGCGTCAACCGCCTGCTCTACACGGCGCAAGGGCTCACTCTGGTGGGCTGGGCGGACGACACGCACCTCGCGGGCGACGCGCTGGACGAAGCCGCCGCCTGAGCCACCGCCGCCTCGGCGCTCCGCGCGCCAAGAAGCGGCCGGTTGCGCGCCGCACACGCGGGAAATCCCCGCAGCCTAGATAAGCCAAAAGCAATACGGACTTGTAACATACCGGCCCGGATTGTTAGCTTTTTGTATTATTTTTCGCCACAATGCCCACGATCCAGGGCTCTGGCGGTGAGGCTTGCGCATTTTTGGAAACAGATTGCGTCACGTCCGGGCGATACGCAAGCGCCCTATGCCGTTCGGGCAGCACCCTTTGGCAAATGGCGGCCCAGGGAGCAAGGACGCACCATTCAGTCCGGCCGCGCACACGATCCACAAGGGCAGAAACGCGCGAAGCCGGATACATGAAGTTTCATGGCGTGGTTGACGGAGGTTTGCGATGGTCCGCAGTGCTGAATTTGCCAAGGCAGGGAGGGAACCCGTTCGGGGACCGGCGCGCGGCCAGGACGTGCAGCCATGATGCGGGCCGGCAACGACGCGCCCGGCCAGCCCGGCGCCAACCTCCTGGAGCTCCTCCCCTCGCGCGGCCTCGAGGCCCGGCCCGGTGCCTCCCGCCATCGGCATCCGTGCGCGCAGCAACGCGCATGGGCCGCTGACGCAGGGCGCGCTGGCTGGGCCGCCGATGCGTGGCATGCCGCTGCCTGGGCCTGGCTGCGATGCGCCTGGCTCGGCCAGGCATCCTGGCTGGAACTCGGCTGCGACGGCGCCGCGGTGCGGCAAGCCGGGCTGGCCCCCACACCGGGCACCAGCAGCGCCGACTGGGTGGCCCAGGTCGACACCGCCCGCCGCGCGGCAGGCAGCAGCCCGGGCGGGGCCGAAGACATCTGCTGGCAGGCGATCGACGTCGCCACCGCCGCGGCATTGGCAAATGCTGGCGCCCATGCATGCATCGGCCTCGAGGCGGACGCGCTGTACCTCGACGACCCGCTGGACCGCATCGACCCCGCGGTGGCCCGATCGTGGCTGGCCGCCCTCGAGGAAGTCGCACAGCAGCTGCACGACATGCCGCAGGCGCCGCTGGCGCAATGCCCCGCGCTGGCGGCAGAGGACCGTGCGCGCCAGCTGGAACAATTCAATGCGCCGCTGCCGGCGCTCGATCGGTCGCTCACGGTAGACGGGACCTTTGCGCGCCGCGTGCAGGACGACCCGGCGGCCATCGCCGTGATCGACGGTCCGCTGCAGTGGAGCTACGCGGAGCTGGACCGCCAGTCGCGCCATGTGGCGGCACGGCTGGCCGCCGAGGGCGTGGTGCCCGGCGACCGCGTCGGCGTGCTGATGGAACGCTCGGCGTCGGCGCTGGCGAGCCTGCTGGGCATCCTCCGTGCCGGCGCCAGCTACCTGCCCGTCCAGCCCGACTTTCCGGCCGGGCGCATCGCCTACATGCTGGACGATGCCGGAGTTCGCGTCCTGCTCATTGGCGCCGGCGCCGAGCTGCCCGCCATCCTGCCCCAGGGCATGCGGGTGCTCGCGGCCGACGCGCCGGACGACGCGCCGGGCGGACCACAAGCCGAGCCGACGCACGACGGCAGTGCCGGCGCCTATGTGATGTACACGTCCGGCTCGACCGGCCAGCCCAAGGGCATCGAGATCCAGCACAGTGCAATCCTGCGGCTGGTGACGCGGCCCAACTTCGTGCGCCTCGAGCGCGGCGACCGCGTGCTGCACGCAGCGCCGCTCGGATTCGACGCCGCCACGCTGGAAATCTGGGGGCCGCTGCTCAACGGCGGCTGCTGCGTCGTGCATGACGAGCGGGTGCCCAGCGGTCCCGGCCTGCAGCGCACCATCGCCGCGCACCATGTGCGCACGGCCTGGCTGACCGCGGCGCTGTTCAACGCGGTGGTCGACGACGACCCGGCCCACTTGCAGGGGCTGGAGCAATTGCTGGTCGGCGGCGAAGCGCTATCGGTCCCCCACGTCCGTCGCGCGCAGGCGGCGCTGCCGGGCACGTCGCTCATCAACGGTTACGGGCCGACCGAGTGCACCACCTTCGCCGCGACGCACGCGATCGCGCGCCCGCTGGCCGAGACCGCGCGCTCCATTCCCATCGGCAAGCCGATCAACGCCACCGTGCTGCGGGTGCTGTCGCCGAACCTCGCGATGCTGCCCGAAGGCATGGCGGGCGAGCTGTGCATCGGCGGGCATGGCCTGGCCCGCGGCTACCTGAACCGCCCGGCACTCGACACCGAACGCTTCGTCCCGGACCCGTTCGGTGCCCCGGGCGAGCGCCTGTACCGCACCGGCGACCTGGCACGCTGGCTGCCCGACGGCACGGTGGACTACCTGGGCCGGATGGACGACCAGGTGAAGATCCGTGGCCACCGGGTCGAGCTGGGCGAGATCGAAGCGGCGCTGATGAGCCACGCCGGCGTGCGCTCGGCCGCCGTGCTGGCGCGTGCCGACGATGGCGAGCAGCTGCGCCTGGTGGCCTACCTGGTGGCGCATGGCGAACCGGTGCCGTGGAGCGCGCTGCGCGAATACCTGGCGCAGCGGCTGCCCGACGCGTTCCTGCCGGCGGCGCAGGTCTGGCTCGAACAGTTGCCGGTGACCGCCAACGGCAAGCTGGACCGCCGGGCGCTGCCCGAGCCGGCGCGCGAGCGGCCGGAACTGGCCCAGGCCTACGAGGAGCCGCGCAACGCCGCCGAGGCCAGCGTGTGCGCGGCGTTCGGCCGGGCGCTAGGGTTCGACCGCGTCGGGCGCCTCGACAACTTCTTCGACCTGGGCGGCGATTCGCTGCGCGTGCAACGCGTGCTCGCCGATCTGAAGAACGACCACCCCGCGTCCGCGCTGTCGGCCAACCTGTTCTTCCGCCAGCCCACGCCGCAAGCCCTGGCGCGGGCGATCGACGCCGGCGGCGATGCGAGTTCTTCGCTGCCCGCGAGCGCGCCGGGCGGCAGCGCGCCGGCCGCGGACCGCGGGCGCGAGGCAGTGGCGCTGATCGCCATGTCGGGCCGCTTCCCGGGTGCCGACGACGTCGAGGCGCTCTGGGAAAACCTGGTGGCGGGCCGCGACACGATCACCATGTTCGACGACGCCACGCTCGACGCCGGCGTCAGCGCGGCTTTGCGTGCCGACCCCGACTACGTCAAGGCACGCGGCGTGATCGACGACGTGGAGAATTTCGACGCGGCCTTCTTCGGCATCAACCCGAAGGAAGCCGAACTGATGGACCCGCAGCAGCGCATCTTCCTCGAGTTGTGCTGGGAATGCATGGAGCGCGGCGGCTATGCGCCCGATCGTTGCGAGCGCCTGGTTGGCGTGTGGGGCGGCATGTACAACGCCACCTACTTCCAGCGCCACCTGAGCACGCGGCCCGACCTGGTCGAGGGAGTCGGCGAATTCCAGGTGATGCTGGGCAACGAGAAGGACTACATCGCCAGCCGGGTGGCGCACCGCCTGAACCTGCATGGTCCGGCGGTGAGCGTCCACACTGCCTGCTCGACCTCGCTGGTGGCCGTGCACGAAGCCTTCCGCGCGCTGCAGAACGGCGACTGCGACATGGCCCTCGCGGGCGGCGTCGCCGTCACCTGCCCCCCGCGCAGCGGCTATCTCTACAACGAGGGCTCGATGCTCTCGCCGGACGGGCACACGCGCAGCTTCGACAGCCGCGCCAGGGGCACCGTCTTCAGCGACGGCGCGGCCGTGGTGCTGCTCAAGCGCCTGTCGGACGCACTGGCCGATGGCGACCCGATCTACGCCGTGCTGCGCGGAACCGCCGTCAACAACGACGGCGGTGCCAAGGCGAGCTTCACCGCGCCCAGCGTGGACGGGCAGGCGCAGGTGATCGGCGCGGCCCTGGCCAACGCCGGGGTCGATCCGCGCAGCATCTCGTACGTGGAGACGCACGGCACGGCCACGCCGATGGGCGACCCCGTCGAGATCGAGGCCCTCACGCAGGCCTGGCGCCAGCACACGACGGACACCGGCTTCTGCCGCATCGGCTCGCTCAAGAGCAACGTCGGCCACATGGTGATCGCCGCAGGCGCTTCGGGACTGATCAAGGCGGCCCTCTCGCTGCACCACGAGAAGCTGCCGGCGTCGCTGCATTTCGAGTCGCCCAACCCGGCCATCGATTTCGACGCCACGCCGTTCCGGGTGAACGACCGGCTGTCCGCCTGGCCGCGCCACGACGCCACGCCGCGGCGGGCCGCCGTCAGCGCGTTCGGCGTCGGTGGCACCAACGCGCATGTGATCGTGCAGGAGGCGCCGCTGCGCGCACCGTCCGAGGCCGGCGAAGGACCGCACCTGCTGCAGCTGTCGGCACGCACACCCACCGCGCTGGCCGCCGCCTGCGCGCGGCTGGCGGAGCATCTCGAGGCGCACCCGGACATCCCGCTGGCGGACGTCGCCCACACGCTGCGCGTCGGCCGCACGCCTTTCGCACAGCGCGCGGTGGTCGTGGCCGATACGCCCGCGCAGGCCGCCGCCGCGCTGCGCACGGCCGACGCGCCGCGCCGAGCACAGGGCGCGACCGGCGCGCGCGTGCCGCAACCCGTTTTCATGTTTCCCGGCCAGGGCGCGCAGTACCCCGGCATGGGACGCACCCTTTATGCCAGCGGCCGCGCACCCCGGGCGGCGTTCGATGATGTCTTGCAATGCTTCGACGGGGTTCTGCCCTTCGATCTGAGCGAGCGCATGTTCTCGCCCGACCCCGCGGCGCTGGCGCCAACTTCGGTCACGCAGCCGGCAACCTTCGCGCTCGAGTACGTGCTGGCCCGGCAACTGCTCGGCCTCGGGCTGCAGCCCGCGGCGCTGATCGGCCACAGCGTGGGCGAATTCGTCGCCGCCGTGCTCGCCGGCGTGATGCGCCTCGAGGACGCGGCCCGCCTGGTCGCCCGCCGCGGCGAACTGATGCAGGCGCTGCCGCCCGGCGTGATGCTGTCGGTGCGCTTGCCGGCCGAACAGTTGCAGGCGCGTCTTCCGGAAGGGCTCTCGCTGGCGGCGGACAACGGCCCGCAGGTCAGCGTCGCGGCAGGCCCGGCCGACGCGATCGAGGCGCTGCGCGCCGCGCTGGAAGCCGACGGCGTGGTCGCGCGCGTGCTGCAGACCTCGCATGCCTTCCACTCCGCCATGATGGACCCGGCCGTCGCTCCCTTCGAGCAACTGGTGCGCGGCATCGAACTCCAGGCGCCGCACCTGCCGCTGTATTCCACTCTCACCGGCGCCCTGCTGGCTCCGCACGAAGCGACCGACCCGCGCTACTGGGCACGGCACCTGCGCGAGCCGGTGCGCTTCTCGCCCGCAGTGCGCACGGCGACCGCTGCGCTGCCCGGCGCGGTGTTCGTCGAACTCGGACCGCGCAATACGCTGGCGACGCTGGTGCGCCAGCACGGCGGCGCGGCGCCGGCGCTGTCGCTGCTGTCGGACACGCCGGCCGAAGAAGCGCATGCATGGCGACTCGCCGCCGGACGCCTGTGGACGCTGGGCGCCGGACTCGACCTGGCTGCCCTGGACGCGCGCAGCGACAAGCGGCGCCTGTGCCTGCCGACCTACCCGTTCGAACGCAAGCGCTGCTGGGTGGATATCGCGCATGCGCCGGCAGCCGCCGTGACCGCCATCACTTCTGTGCCCATGCCCGTGGCCGAACCGGTCGCGGCCCTCCCTCTTCCAATGCCGACCCCTGCAATTCCGGAGCCGACCATGACCGCCGCCAGCACCGACCGCCGCGCCGACCTCGCCCAGCGCCTGCGCACCCTGTTCGAGGACATTTCCGGCATCGACCTGGCACAGGCCGATGTCTCGTCGCCGTTCGTCGAACTGGGCCTCGATTCGCTCACGCTCACCCAGGCCGCAACGCAGGTGAAGAAGACCTTCAAGGTGAACGTCACGTTCCGCCAGCTGATGGAGAGCTTGCGCAGCTTCGGCGCACTGGCCGAGTACCTCGACGGCAGCCTGCCGCCGGAGCAATCCGCGCCGGCGGCAGCCGCGGCTGGCAATGTTCCGGCGGCCACCGCCGCGGCAGCGCCGGCCATGCTGCCGGTGTCGCCCACCCTGCCGGCGGCAACGGCCGTCCCGATGCAGCCGATGGCCGGACTGCCGATCGGCGAGGGGTCGCTGGTGCAGCAGTTGATCGCACAGCAGATGCAACTGATGCAGCAGCAGCTGGCCTTGCTCTCAGGCGGTGCGAGCATGCAGCAAGGCGTTGCGCCGGCCGCGGTTCAGCCCGTGCCTGCCGCGCCTGCAGCCGCCGAGACATCCGCACAGGCCGCACAGGCCACGCCGGCCGCCATGGCCGCCGCCGGCCAGGCGACCGCGCCAGCAGACGATGCGCAGGGGCCGATCAAGTACGACGTGAAGAAGGCCTTCGGCGCCATCGCGCGGATCCACACGCAGAACAAGGAGATCACCGAGCGGCAGAAGGCGCGCCTGTCGGCCTTCGTGCGGCGCTACACCGAGCGCACCGCCAGGAGCAAGGAATTCACCGTCGCCAACCGTCCGCACATGGCCGACCCGCGCGTGGTCAACGGGTTCCGGCCGGTGACCAAGGAGATCACCTACCAGGTCGTCATCGAGCGCACCAAGGGATCGCGCATGTGGGACCTGGACGGCAACGAATACGTGGATGTGCTCAACGGGTTCGGCATGAACCTGTTCGGCTGGCAACCCGACTTCGTGCAGGAGGCCGTGCGCAAGCAGCTGGACCTGGGCTACGAGATCGGGCCGCAGCACCCCCTCGCGGCGGACGTCACCAGGCTGATCTGCGAGCTGACCGGCTTCGACCGCGCCGCGCTGTGCAACACCGGCTCCGAATCGGTGATGGCGGCGGTGCGCATCGCCCGCACCGTCACCGGGCGCAACACGGTCGTGCTGTTCACCGGCTCCTATCACGGCACTTTCGACGAAGTGCTGGTGCGCGCAGGCCGCAACGCCAAGGGGCTGCCGGCCGCACCGGGCATCATGAGCGGCATGTTCGGCGACGTTCGGGTACTCGAATACGGCACGCCCGAATCGCTGCAGTTCATCCGCGACAACGCCGACGACCTGGCCGCGGTGCTGGTCGAAGTCGTGCAGAGCCGGCGCCCCGACTTCCAGCCGCGCGAGTTCGTGCACGAGCTGCGCGCCATCACCGAGCAGTCGGGCACCTGCCTGATCTTCGACGAGGTGATCACGGGCTTTCGCGCGCATCTGCGGGGGGTGCAGGCCATCTTCGGCGTACGCGCCGACCTGGCCTGCTACGGCAAGGTGATCGGCGGCGGGTTCCCCGTCGGAGTGATCGCCGGCAAGCGCCAGTTCATGGACGCGCTCGACGGCGGCGCCTGGCAGTACGGCGACGACTCCATTCCCAGCGTGGGCGTGACCTACTTCGCCGGCACCTTTGTGCGCCACCCGCTGGCACTGGCTGCGTGCAAGGCTTCGCTCGAGCACCTCAAGGAGGCCGGCGAAGGCCTCCAGACGCAGCTCAACCTCCACACGGCGGCCATGGCCGACGAGCTCACGGCCTTCTGCCGCGAGGTCGGCGCGCCGATCGAGATCCGCTATTTCGCGTCGCTGTGGCGGGTCAGCTGGCAGGAAGACCATCCGCTGCAGGACCTGCTGTTCGCCATGATGCGCAGCCGCGGCGTGCACATCCTCGACAACTTCCCCTGCTTCATGACCACGGCGCACACGCACGAGGACATCGCGCTGATCAAGCAGGCCTTCAAGGAATCCGTGGCGGAGCTGCAGGAGGCGGAGTTCCTGCCGCGCAATGCCACCGCCAGCGCGGGCATGGATGCCTCGCGCCCGCCGCTGCCCAATGCGCGGCTGGGCCGCGACAAGGACGGCCAGCCGGCATGGTTCATTCCCGACCCGGAAGCGGCGGGCAAATTCAAACGCGTGGAAGCGTGACGACGACATGAACACCCTTACTGACGATCAGTCCCTGGCCTTCGACCCGTTCGCCGCCGGAGCGATCGAGCGCGTCTACGACAGCACCGAGGCGCAGCGCGAAATCTGGCTGGCCGACCGGCTGTCGCCCAAGGCTTCGCTGGCCTACAACGAATCGGTCAGCCTGGTGCTGCGTGGCCGGCTGTCGGTCGACGCGCTGCGCAGCGCGCTCGATCAGACCGTGGCGCGCCACGAGTCGCTGCATGCGACGCTGTCCGGCGACGGCATGCAGCTGCTCGTGGGCGAGCCGCCGCGGCACGAACTGCCGCTGCACGATCTGAGCGGGCTCGATGCGCACGCACGCGACGCAGCGCTGGCCCGCGCGCGCGCCGCCGCCGTGGAAACGCGGTTCGAGCTCGAGCAGGGGCCGCTGCTGCGCGCCGAACTGCTGCGATGCGGACCCGAACAGCACGAGTTGCTGCTGACGGCGCATCACATCGTTTGCGACGGCTGGTCCTGGGGGCAGATCATCGAGGACGTCGGCCTGTTCTACGCGCAAAGCCTGGGGCGCGGCGACGGCCCGCTCGCCGCGCCGGAGCGCTACGAGGACTACGTTCGCTGGGAAATCTCCGAGGCCGCCAGCGCGCAGATGCAGGAACACACGCGCTACTGGATCGAGCGCTTCGCCGGCGGCAGTGCGCCGGTGCTGGATCTGCCCACCGATCGCCCCCGGCCCGCCGTACGCGGCTTCGAGTCGCGCCGCGTCGACGTGACGATCGAGGGCGACCTCCTGCGCCAGGTGCGCAAGCTTGGCGCCGCCTCCGGCGCCAGCCTTTTCGCCACGCTGTTCGGCGCCTTCGCCGGCACCATGCAGCGGCTCACGCAGCAGGCCGACCTGGTGATCGGCGTGGCTGCAGCCGGACAGTCGGCGGCCAGCATGCCCGGCCTGGTCGGCCATTGCGTCAACGTGCTGCCCATCCGCATCGCCGTTGACGACAGCGTGGGCATGGACGCGCTGGTGAGGCAGTCCAGCGGCACCCTGCTCGACGCGTTCGAGCACCAGACCCTGACCTACGGCACGCTCCTCAAGAAGCTGCAGCCGGCGCGCGACCCGAGCCGGCCGACGCTGGTGAGCGTGGTGTTCAACCTCGACCAGGAGGCAGCCGTACCGGCCGGCGCGTTCCCGGAACTGGACGTCGAGGTCGTCGCCAACCCGCGGCACTTCGAGAACTTCGAGCTCTTCCTCAACTGCACCCCGAGCGCCGCGGGCCTGCGGCTGGAGTGCCAGTACAACACCGGCCTGTTCGACGAGGCCAGCGTGCGGCGCTGGCTGACGCTGTTTCGCACCGCGCTGACGCGCTTCGCCGCCACCCCCTCGCTGACCGTCGCGCAGGCCTTCGCGCCCGCAGCCGACGAACTCGACCTGCTGGCCACGTTCAACCGCCCCGCGGCCCAGGCGCCCCGCGAGGAACTGCTGCATGTCTGCTTCGAGCGGCGGGCCGCCGCTTCGCCGGACGCCACGGCCCTGCGGCTGGGCGAGCGCACGGTGAGCTATGGCGCGCTCAACGCGCAGGCCAATCGCATCGCGCATCGCCTGCTGGCCCTGGGCGTGCGGCCCGACAGTCTCGTGGCCATCTGCGTCGAGCGCAGCGTCGAGATGCTGGCCGGCATCCTGGGCATCCTCAAGGCCGGCGGCGCCTATGTGCCGCTGGACCCGAGCTACCCGCCCGAACGGCTGGCACATGCGCTGCGCGACAGCGCGCCGGCGGCGCTGCTGACCCAGTCGCATCTGGCCGCCCGCCTGGAGCCCGGCGCCGCGCCGGTGATCCTGCTCGACGAGGATGCCCTGCTGGCCGACCAGCCGGCGCACGACCCCGATCCGGCGGCGCTGGGACTGACGCCCGCCCACCTGGCCTACGTGATCTACACATCGGGCTCGACCGGGGTTCCCAAGGGCGTGCTGGTGGAGCACCGCCAGGTCAGCCGCCTGTTCGGTGCCACCGAGCCCTGGTACGGGTTCGACGAGCAGGACACGTGGACGCTGTTCCATTCCTTCGCCTTCGACTTCTCGGTCTGGGAAATCTGGGGCGCCCTGCTGTACGGCGGGCAACTGGTGATCGTGCCGCAGCTCACCACCCGCGATCCGCAGGCCTTCTACCAGCTTCTGTGCGACCAGGGCGTGACCGTGCTCAACCAGACGCCCAGCGCATTTCGCCAGCTGATGGCGGCTCAGGCCGAAGCCGACCCGACAGCCCGGCACCGCCTGCGCACAGTCATCTTCGGCGGCGAGAAGCTGGAGCCGGCCTTGCTCAAGCCCTGGTTCCAACGCGCAGCCAACGCGGATACCCGCCTGGTCAACATGTACGGCATCACCGAGACCACGGTGCATGTGACGTACCGGCCGCTGAATGCGTCGGATGCCGACCAGATCGGCACCAGCCCCATCGGCGAGCGCATCCCGGACCTGCAGATTCACGTGCTCGATGCGCACCGCCAGCCCGTGCCGATCGGCGTGGTGGGCGAGCTGTACGTCGGCGGTGCCGGCGTCGCCCGTGGCTACCTGAACCGTCCCGAGCTGAATGCCGAACGCTTCATCCCGGACCCCTTCTCCGGCAGGCCGGGTGCCCGCCTCTACAAGACCGGCGACCTGGGCCGGTACCTCGGCGATGGCAGCCTGGAGTACCTCGGCCGCAACGACTTCCAGGTCAAGATCCGTGGCTTTCGCATCGAGCTGGGCGAGATCGAGGCACGCCTGGCGGCCTGCGAGGGCGTGAGCGAAGTTGCCGTGATCGCGCGCGAGGACGTACCCGGCGACGTGCGCCTGGTCGGCTACGTCAGTGCGAAGGCCGGGGCAACGCTCTCGCCGGCAACGCTGCGCAAGACGCTGGGGGCATCGCTGCCCGACTACATGGTGCCGGCCGCCATCCTGCTGCTGCCCAAGCTGCCGCTCAATGCCAGCGGCAAGCTGGACCGCAAGGCGCTGCCCGCGCCGGACCTGCAGGGCATGCTGGGCACCGCCCCGCGTGCACGCATCGAACCCGCCAGCGACCTGGAGCGCCTGGTGCTCGGTCACATGGAGCAGGTGCTCAGCCTGCCCGGCCTGAGCATGGACGACGACTTCTTCGCCCTGGGCGGACACTCGCTGCTGGCGGCGCGCCTGATGGCCGCGCTGGGCCGCGCACTGGATACGAAGCTGCCGCTGGCCATGCTGTTCCAGGCGCCGACCGCGCAGCGCCTGACGCTCGCCATCGAGCAGGGCCGCGCCCAGGGGCAAGAGGCCCCGCGCGTGACCATCGATCACCGCGGCGACCAGCGCAGCGCGCCGCTCACGCCGATGCAGGAGCGCATCCGGTTCATCGAGGAGCTGCACCCCGGTCGGCCGCTCTACAACGCGCCGTCGGGCCACCGCCTGTTCGGCCGGCTAGACCTGCCGGCCCTCGAAACCACGCTGCGCGAGATGGTGCGAAGGCAGCCCGCGTTGCGCACGCGTATCGGCACCGACGAGACAACCGGAATGCCTGCCGCGCTGGTGCTCGACCAGCTCGATTTCACGCTCCCGGTGGAAGACTTGCGCGACATGCCGCAGCCAGAGCGTGAAGCCGCGCTGCACGCACGCCTGCAAGTGCTGGCCGGCACTCCGATGGACATCCACCACGCGCCCTTGTGGCGGATGGCGCTGTACCGGGTGGAGGACGAGGAGCACGTGCTGGGCTTCGTGCCGCACCACCTGATCTGGGACGGCTGGTCCTTCGACGTCTTCCAGAGCGAGTTGGCGGCGATCTACAGCGCGTTCGCGCAAGGCAAGCCCAGCCCCCTGCCCGAACTTGCTATCACCCATGGCGACTACGCCGCCTGGTATGCGCAATGGCTCACCCAGCCCGAGGCACAGGCGCAACTGGCCTACTGGAAGGAACGCTTCTCGCAGTTGCCCCCGTCGCCGCCGGCGCGCACCGACATGCCGCGCAGCGCCAGCCAGACCGGACAGGGACGCAGTTGCTTCCTGAACATCGACCGCCGCACCACCGATCGCCTGTACGAAGTGGCGCGCCGGCACGACGTGACGCTCAACATGCTGACCCTGGGCGTGCTCGCGCTGATGATGGGCAGCGTGATCGGCACCGACTCGATCGTGGTGGCGACGCCGGTGCGCGGGCGGGACGTGCCCGAGCTCGAGCCGGTCATGGGCTTCTTCAACAACCTGATGCCTCTTCCATTGGAGACCGGCGGCGCGCAGACGCTTGGCGCCTACCTGCAGGCCGTCAAGCGCGAACTGGTGGCCTCGATGGACCGACAGCAGACGCCTTTCGAGTACCTGGCCACGGAGCCCGAGTTCTCCCGGCGCATCCACGGCGGCTCCTTCTACCAGGTGCTGTTCTCCTACCAGGACGCGCGCGAGCGGTCGCTGTCCATCGGCGCGCTGCGGCACGAACAGCTGCACGTTCCGCAACTCGGCGCCACCGACGACCTGGGCCTGTGGCTGATGGAAAAGGCGCACGGCCTGGCAGGGGCCATCACCTACAACGCCGACATCTACCACGCCCAGACGGGGGAAACCTTCCGGGAGCGCTACCTCGAGTTGCTCGAGCGCGTGATCGAGCGACCCGAGGCCACGCTGGCCGAACTCGCCGAGCCGGGCAACTCCGGCGCCGCGCGGCTGCTGGCCCGCCTGGCCGCAACGCAGGACGCCGCGCCAGCCCCGATCCAGGTTCGAGGAAGGGCGATCGACCTGCTGCCGCCCGAGCAGGCACAGCTGGCGCAGATCTGGGCCAACCTGCTGGGCATCGACGACGACGACATCCGGGCGACGGACAACTTCTTCGACCTGGGCGGGAATTCGTTGCTGGCCATGCGCGCCATCCAGCAGACCGAGCAGTTGCTCGGCCAACGCATCGAGGCGCGCCGCTACGTGTTCGAAAGCCTGGCGCAGCTGGCCGCCAGCCTGGCCGAGCCCCCGGCGCCGCTGCCCGTGGCCGCCCTCAAGGAAGCGCCACCCAGGCGCGGCTTGATGGACCGGATGTTCTCCTCGCTGGGCGGCCGCAAGTGAGCATGGCGGCGCACACCCGGTCGAACGAACGGCTGCGCCGCTTGCCGGACATGCTGGGCTGCCAGCTGTGGGTGCTGTCGCTGGACCTGCCGGTCTCGCCGTCGGACCGTGCGGTGCTGAACGAAGCCGAGCTCGGGCGCGCGGCACGGCTGGTGTTCGAGCGCGACCGCCATCGCTTCGTCGCCGCCCGCGCCGGTCTGCGCCAGGTTCTCGGACAGTGCCTCGGCCAGAAGCCCGAAGCCGTGAAACTGGTCGCCGGGCCGCATGGCAAGCCGGGCCTGAGCGACGCGCCGCAACTTCGCTTCAACCTGAGCCACAGCCTCGATGTGGGCGTGATCGCGCTGGATGCCACGTCGCTCACCGAACAGCGGGAACCGGTTGGCGTCGACGTGGAATGGCTGCGCCCGATCCCCGACGCGATGGCGCTCGCCGCCGACCTTTTCGAGGCAGCGGAATGCGATCAGCTGGCCAGTCTGGCGGAGCCTCAGCGCAGCCATGCGTTCCTGATCGGCTGGACACGCAAGGAGGCGTGCCTGAAGGCGCTTTCCACCGGCTTCTCCGGGCCCGCGCACGTCGCGACCGGGCTGTCGGAGGAAGGCCGCATCGCGCGCTGGCGAGACGGCTCGCCCCGGCACGAGGCGCACGTCCGTTCCTTCGAACTGCCGGCGACAGGCGCCGTCGCGGCGCTCGCCCGCCTGCAGGAAGCGCCTGCCGCCCATGAACCCCACGGCCGCGCAGCCGCGGCCATCGCCCCATGACGCCCATTCGATTCGGCCCGCTGTCACGCCGCCTGTTCGGCCTGTTCCACCCCGCCGACGAGCGCACGGCCAACGGCAGCGCCGCGCTGCTGTGCAATCCCTTCGGCCACGAAGCCATGCGCACGCACCGGTTCTACCGCCTGCTGGCCGAACGGTTGTCCAGGCAAGGCGTGGCGGTGCTGCGCTTCGACTACTACGGCACCGGCGACTCGCCCGGCACCGACGATGACGGCGAACTGCAAGGTTGGGTGCAAGACATCCTGGAAGCCCAGCGCGAGCTTCTGCGCCGCAGCGGCGCGCGCCGGGTCGTGTGCTTCGGCGCCCGCCTGGGCGCTCGACTGGCCATGATGGCCGCCCCGCAGGCCGGCGCCGGCATGCAGCGCCTGGTGGCGTGGGACCCGGTCGTCGATGGTCGCCACTACCTCGAGTCGCTCGGCCAGGCGCAACTGGAGGAACTGGAGGCGGGTCACATCATTCCGGATCCGGCCTGGCGCCGAGGCTTGAGCCGCGACCCTTTGTACTTTTCCGGCGAAAGCCTGGGCTTTGCCATCTCCAGCACGTTGCGCGCCCAGTTGCTGGAGCTCCAGCCCGACTCGCCGTGCCGGCTGCCGCACGCGGTCGTCGTGCGGGTGATCGCCAGCGAACGGGACGCACGGGTGGCCGGATGGGTCGAGCACGCGAAGGCACAGAACCCGCAGGCGCGCATCGCGTTGTCGCCGTTCGAGCATCAGCTGATCTGGACCTCCAATCCCTTTGCGCAAAACGAGCTGGTTCCGGCCGAGGCGCTGCAGAAGATGGTGGGCGAACTCCATGAACGTTGACGAAAACACCCTTTGCTTCGGGCCGGAGCGCAACCTGATCGGTATTCTCAGCGAGCCCGCGCAGCCCTCCGTGCAGGCGCGCGTCGGCTGCCTGCTGATCAATGTGGGCATCAACCACCGCATCGGACCGCGCCGCATCAACGTCAAGGCCGCGCGCGAACTCGCCCAGGCCGGAATCCCGAGCCTGCGCATCGATCTCTCCGGCGTGGGGGACAGCCGGGCCTCGGCGCAGCCCCACGGCTTCCGGCAACAGTCGCTGCTGGACATGCAGGCGGGCCTGGACCAGTTGCAGGCGAGCACCGGCCTGACGCGGTTCATCGTCCTGGGCATCTGTTCGGGCGCGGCAAACGGCCTGACGCTGGCGGTGAACGACCCGCGCGTGGTCGGACTGCTGATGGTCGACGGCCACATCTTTCTCACGCGCCAGGTGCGCATGGTGCGCAAGCTGCGCATCCTGGCCGCGTTTCCGTTCAACCCGTCCGTGCGGCGTGGCTTCGGCGCCTGGAGCGACTGGATGGGCTGGCTGCGGGCGCCGGGCGACCGACAGGCACGCGAGCGCTTGCGCACGCGCCTGTTCGGCCGCGTCGGGCCGACCACGACAGAGGAAACGGGCCTTCTCACCGAGGCATCGGCCGAGCGCACCGGCGAGGAATTCACGCGCGACATGAAGCAACTGGTCACGCGCGGCGTCGACGTCTACCTGGTCTACACGGCCTCGCTGCTATCGGCAGACGGCGGCGGCGCCCTGCTGCGCGGTCTGGGCCCGCAGGACTTCCTCTCGCGCGTACGCTACGACCACTTCGCGGACCTGGACCACACGGCGACGCTCCTGAGCGCGCAGCGGCGCCTGCTCGACGCCGCCGGCGCGTGGGCCGCGCGCGTGAATGCGGCGCAACCCGCGCCGGAAGCGGCGCCGGGCCCGCTGGCGGACACCCCCAGGCCGGCCGCCCCGGCATTGGCCCCGCTGGAGCAGCGGCTGGCTTCGCACGGTGCCTGACCGCGCGCCCCGCGGGGTGCCTCAGGCGGCGGAGCGCACCGCCGCCGCAGCCTCGGTCTCGGGCAGGTCGCGCAGCGGCCCGCTCCCGCTGTACCGGTCCAGCGCCAGGTAGATCGCCGGGGTGATGTAGAGCGTCACCACCTGCGAGAAGATCAGCCCGCCGACCACCGCAATGCCCAGCGGCTGGCGCAGCTCTGCGCCGGCGCCGAGGCCCAGCGCGATCGGCAAGGCGCCGGTCATCGCGGCCAGGGTCGTCATCAGGATCGGGCGGAAGCGCAAGCGGCAGGCCTCGCGGATGGCCTGTACCGGCGCCATGCCCTCGGCGCGCTGGGCCTCCAGCGCGAAGTCGATCAGCATGATGGCGTTCTTCTTGACGATGCCGATCAGCAGAAGAATGCCGATGGTGGCGATCAGGGTCAGGTCGAGCTTGAACAGCACCAGCGCCAGCAGCGCGCCCACCACCGCCGACGGCAGGCCGGCCAGGATGGTGATGGGATGGATGTAGCTCTCGTAGAGCACGCCCAGCAGCACGTAGATCACCAGCACCGCGATCACCAGCAGCGCCGCCTGGCTGCCCTGCGAGCTCTTGAACACCGCCGCGTCGCCGCCGTAGCTGGTGATGATCGACTGCGGCAGCTTGATCTCGTGCGTATAACGGTCGATCGCCGCGGTGGCGTCGCCCAGCGGCGCCCCCGGCGCCAGGTTGAACGACACCGTGACCGCCTGCAGCTGCCCCTGGTGGTTCACCGCGGTCGGCCCGACGGTGCGCTTGACGTGGGCGAAGGCCGACAGCGGCACGAGCTGGCCGGCCTTGTTGCGCACCGACAGGCGCGCCATGTCGGACTCGAACTGGCGGTCGTCATCGGCCGCCGAGAGGATCACTTGGTAGGTGTTGCTGGCCCCGTAGATGCTGCCGATCTGCCGGTCGCCGAATGCGTTGTAGAGCGCGGTGCGGATCTGCTCGATGTCCACGCCCACCACGCCGGCCTTGTCGCGGTCGATCTCGAGCGAAGCCTGCAGGCCGCTGTTCTGCGAATCGCTGGTCACGTCGCGGAAGATCGGGTCTGCGCGCATGTGCGCCATCAGCTTCTCGGACCAGTCGCCCAGCGCGCCGGAGTTCACGCTCTGCAGCGTGTACTGGAAGCGCGCCTTGCTGGCGCGCCCGCCGAGGCGCAGGTTCTGCACCGGCTGCATGTAGACCGCAATGCCGGGCACCGCGCGCACGCGCTTGCGCAGCGACTCCATCACCTGCGGCATGGCCGGGCGCTCGCCGCGCGCCTTGAGCACCAGGAAAAGCCGGCCCGAGTTCTGCGTGGTGGCCGAGCCGCCGACGCCGACGAAGGAGTTGACGTAGTCCACGCTCGGGTCGCTGCGCAGGACCTCGGCCACGCGATCCTGCAGCGCCTGCATGGCCGGGAAGGAAATGTCCTCGGCCGCCTCGGTCACCACCGACACCTGGCCGATGTCGTCCTCGGGAAAGAAGCCCTTGGGGATCACCCAGAACAGCCAGGCGGTGAGCGCGAACGTGCCCACGGCAAGCGCGAGCATGAGCGGCCGGCGCTCGAGCGTCCAGTCGAGCGTGCGCATGTACAGGCCGTGCACCGCGCGGTAGCCGCGTTCGAAGACGCGGCCGACGACGGTGCCCGGCTCGGGGTGCGATTCCTCGTGGTCGGCGTGCGCGTCCGGTGCCTGCGTGGCGCCTTTCGCCCGGGGCATGCGCGCGGCGAGCATCGGCACCAGCGTGAGCGACACCAGTGCCGACACCATCACCGCCAGCGCCACCACCACCGCGAATTCGTGGAACAGCAGCCCGATCACGCCGGGCATGAAGAACACCGGGATGAACACCGCCACCAGCGACACCGAGATGGAGATGATGGTGAAGCCGACCTCGCGCGCCCCGCGCAGCGCCGCCGCCATCGGGGCCATGCCCTTCTCGATGTAGCGCATGATGTTCTCGAGCACCACGATCGCGTCGTCCACCACCAGGCCGACGGCGAGCGTGATGCCCAGCAGCGAGACGTTGTCCAGGCTGTAGCCCAGGCCCCAGAGCAGGGCCACCGCGCCGATGAGCGAGATCGGAATGGTGGCGGCCGGGATCAGGGTCGCCACCAGCCGGTGCAGGAACAGGAAGATCACCAGCACCACCAGCACGATGGTGCCCAGCAGCGTGAGCTGCACGTCATGCACCGCTTCGCGGATGGAGATCGAGCGGTCGTTGACCACCCGGATCTCGACCGACGACGGCAACTGCGCCTGGAAGCGCGGCACCAGGCTGCGAACCGCATCCACCACCTGCACGGTGTTGGCGTCGGGCTGGCGGTCCACCGCCAGCGAGATCGAGGCCCGGCCGTTGAAGCTGCTGCCGGTCTTGATCGACTCGTAGCTGTCCTCGATGGTGGCGACTTCGTCCAGCCGCACCGGCGCGCCGTTGCGCTGGGCCACGATGAGCCGGCGGAAATCCTCGGCGCGCAGCAGTTGCTCGTTGGCCTGGATCGTCAACGTCTGGCGCGGCCCGTCGAGCACGCCCACGGGCGTGTTGGCGTTGGCCGAGCGCACCGCCGCGGCGAGTTCGTCGAGCGTGATGTTGCGCGCGTTCAGGCGGTCGGTGTCGACCTTCACGCGCACGGCAAAGCGCTTCTGGCCGAACACCCGCACCTGCGCCACGCCGGCGATGGTCGACAGCGTCGGGGCGACCAGGTTCTCGGCATAGTCGTTGAGCTCGGCCGGGGACATCGACTCCGACATCAGCGCGATGAACAGCACCGGCGCATCGGCCGGGTTGACCTTGCGGTACGACGGCAGCTCCGTCAGCTCGGCGGGCAGCTGGCGCTGCGCGCGCAGCAGCGCCGCCTGCACGTCGACGGCGGCCGCATCGATGTCGCGGTTGGTGTCGAACTCCAGCGTGATCGACGTGTTGCCCTGCGTGTTGACCGAGCTGATGGTCGACAGCCCCGGGATGGTGGAGAACTGCTTCTCCAGCGGCAGCGCCACCGACGAGGCCATGGTGTCCGGACTGGCGCCTGCCAGCCGCGCCGAGACGTTGATGACCGGCGTGTTGTAGCTGGGCAGCGCCGCCACCGGAATGCGCAGGTAGGCGTAGATGCCCAGCAGCACCACGGCGAAGGACAGCAGCACCGTCATCGCGGGACGGCGGATGCACAGCTCGGAGATGTTCATGTCCGGCTCCGCACCGGCGCTTCGGCCCCGCTCGACGGCACGGCCGAAGCGGCGTTCGGGCCACGCGGCGCGGCCGCCGGCGACGGCGATGCCGGCGACGTTTCAGGCGCCGCGGCGGGTGCCGGCGCGGCGGTGGCCGCATCGACGCGCACCTTGCCGTTCGGGCGCACGTTCTGCTTGCCTTCGACCACCACCTGTTCGCCCGGCTCCACCCCGCGCACGGCAACCTGCGTGCCCATCGACTGGAGCGTCTGCACCTTGCGCGGGCTGGCGGTGCCCGAAGCATCCACGACGTAGACGGTCAGGCCATCGGCCAGCTGCATCACCGCCGCGGCCGGCACCACGGTCGCGCCCACGAAGGTGCTGACGGTGACCCGCGTCTCGACGAACTGGCCGGGCCAGAGGTTCTGGCCGGCGTTGTCGAACACCGCCTTGGCGCGGACCGTGCCGATCTGCGGGTCGACCGCGTTGTCGACGAAGTCCAGCACCCCGCGCACGGGCGCGCGCCCCGGCACCACCGCGTCGACCGGCGCCCGGCGCCGGGCGGCCTCCAGCAGGTCCTGCAGGCGCGCCTCGGGCACCGGGAAGCTGACCGCGATCGGGTCGAGCTGGGTGATCGTCAGCAGCGTGGTCGTCGGCTGGACCAGGCTGCCGGGGTAGATGTTGACCGCGCCGATGCGTCCGGCGATGGGCGCGCGCAGGGTCGAGAAGCTCAACGCCACCTGGGCGGCCTGCACGGCGGCCTTGTCGGCGGCCACGGTGGCCCGCTGCGCGTCGAGTTGCGACTGGGTCGCGTCGGTGGCGCTGCGGGAGATGAAGTTCTGCGCCAGCAGTTCGCGGCTGCGCCGGAATTGCCGCTCCAGGTCGGCCAGCGTGGCCTCGTCCTTGAGCTGTTGCGCCCTGGCCTTGGCCAGGTTGGCCTGGTCGGCCCGCTCGTCCAGGGTGAACAGCAGCTGTCCTTGCTTGACGAACTGGCCTTCCTTGACGTGCACTTCGCGCACGGTGTTGGTGATCTGCGGGCGCAGTTCCACGCTGTTGAGCGACACGACGCTGCCATTGACCTGCACCGTCACCGGCACGTCCTGGCGCACGGCGCGCGCCAGCGTCACCAGGGCGGGGGCGCCCGTCTGAGGGACTGCCGACGTGGCAGCGGGCGTCGCGGCCGGGCGGGCAACGACCCACCACCAGGTGGCACAGCCGAACGCGGCGACGGCCACCAGGGGCAGGATGACTTTCTTCTTCATGGGACGAAATACAACAGCGCGAACCAAGCCGGGACGATAGTGTTAATGATTGCAACGATTGCCGCCCACTGAGCGCGGCTCCCGTCGCCATGGCCGTAAAGATAAGTAAAGGCACGGGCCGGCCGGGCGTGCGCGGGCTCCTTACAATCTCGCCCTCAGCCTCTGGATATACCCCATGAACCGCTGCCTTGCGCATTGTCTTGCTTCCGCCGCGCTGTTGCTGGCCGCCGCCCCCGCGGCGTTCGCCCAGGAGCTGCCGGTCCAGACCCAGAACGAAGCCGCCGTCGGCGGCCGCACTTTCCCGCCCGGCACGCTGCGCGGCGAGGTCGAATTCCTGGCGCCGCCCATGATCGAGCTCGACGGGCAGGCCACGCGCCTGTCGCCCGGCTCGCGCATCCAGAACGCCCAGCGCATGCTGGTGCCGCCGGCCGCGCTGGCGGGCCAGAGCTTCGTCGTGAACTACACCCGCGACGCCGCCGGCGGCGTGCGCGACATCTGGCTGCTGACGCCCGAGGAAGCGAAGACCGAGCGCGCCGGCGTCGACAAGCCCTTCTTCAACTTCTGGCCTTTTGCCTCGAACGCGGCGCCGGTGGACAACGGCACGACGCCGTACAACCAGCTGCCGGGCTACGGCGTACCGGGCCGCTGACCCCGGCAGCGCACGGCCGACGCGCGGCGGCACCGCCCGCGCCACCGGCGCGGCCGCATCGCCCGTGCGCCGCCCCATTGAAACGAAAACGGCCCCATGACCACCAAGAAAGTCTTCATCAAAACCTTCGGCTGCCAGATGAACGAGTACGACTCGGACAAGATGGCCGACGTGCTGGGCGCCGCCCAGGGCTATGAGCCCACGCAGGACGTGGAAGAGGCCGACCTGATCCTGTTCAACACCTGCTCGGTACGCGAGAAGGCGCAGGAGAAGGTCTTCTCCGATCTCGGCCGGGTGCGCCACCTCAAGGAGCGCGGCGCGCTCATCGGCGTGGGCGGCTGCGTGGCCAGCCAGGAGGGCGAGGCCATCATCGCGCGCGCGCCGTACGTGGACGTGGTGTTCGGCCCGCAGACGCTGCACCGCCTGCCCGAGATGCTGGAGGCGCGTCGGCGCGAGCGGCTGCCGCAGGTGGACATCAGCTTCCCCGAGATCGAGAAGTTCGACCACCTGCCGCCGGCCCGGGTGGAAGGCGCCACCGCCTTCGTCTCGATCATGGAGGGCTGCTCCAAGTACTGCAGCTATTGCGTGGTGCCCTACACCCGCGGCGAGGAAGTGAGCCGGCCGCTGGACGACGTGCTGATCGAGGTGGCGGGCCTGGCCGCTCAGGGCGTGCGCGAAGTGACGCTGCTCGGCCAAAACGTCAATGCCTACCGCGGCGCAATGGGCGGCACCGCAGAGATCGCCGACTTCGCGCTGCTGGTCGAGTACGTGGCCGAGATCCCCGGCATCGAGCGCATCCGCTTCACCACCAGCCACCCGAACGAGTTCACCCCGCGCCTGATCGAGGCCTACGCCAAGGTGCCGCAACTGGTGAACCACCTGCACCTGCCGGTGCAGCACGGCAGCGACCGCATACTGATGGCCATGAAGCGCGGCTACACGGCCATGGAGTTCAAGAGCACGGTGCGCAAGCTGCGCGCCATCCGGCCCGATCTGGCGCTGTCGAGCGACTTCATCGTCGGCTTTCCCGGCGAGACCGACGAAGACTTCGGCAGGCTGATGAAGCTGATCGACGACGTCGGCTTCGACGCCAGCTTCAGCTTCATCTTCAGCCCCCGTCCTGGCACGCCGGCGGCGCAGCTGCCGGACGACACGCCGCACGCGGTGAAGCTGGCCCGGCTGCAGCAGGTGCAGAAGGCGATCGACGACAACATGCGTCGCATCAGCGAGTCGCGCGTCGACACGCTGCAGCGCGTGCTGGTCGAAGGCGCCTCGCGCAAGGACGCCACCGAACTGATGGGCCGCACCGAGTGCAACCGCGTGGTCAACTTCAAGGGCGATGCGCGCCTGGTCGGCCAGCTGGTCGACCTGCGCATCACGCGGGCGATGTCGCACACCCTGCGCGGCGAAGTGCCCACGCGCGAATCGGAAACCCTGGCGGCAGCCGCCTGATGCTGCGCCTGGGCTCCTTCCGGCAGCTGCTGCTGTTCGCCTTCCTGCTCATCACGGCGCTGCTGGTGGGCGTCGCGCTGCGCTCGGTGCTGCAGTACGACGCGCTCATGACCCAGAGCCGCGACGCCGCGGCCAGCGCGCTGAGCCTGTCGGGCGCGGCGCAGTCGCTGGCCGAGCGCAGCGCCGCAATGGAGCGCGCCGGCCGGCAATCGCTGGTGCTCAACGACGCGGTGCTTCGCCGCCGCTTCGAGGACGCCACGCGCGACGCCTACGGCGTGGTGCAGCGCCTGGTCGACAACGGCCTTGCGCCCGAAGCGGCCGACGACTGGCGCAAGCAGAGCGGCGCCATCGAGGCGCTGATGGTCGGCCCGCAGGAAACCGCGTTGGCGCGCGAGAGCAGCATGGCCATGCAGTTCCGCGACCTGGATGCGCAGAACACCCAGATCGCGCAGCAGGCACAGGTCCTCATCGAGGCCCAGAACAAGGCGCTGGCCGAGCGCATCGAGAGCGCCCGCATCCGGCTCATGCGCGAGGTGCTGGCCGCCAGCGCCCTGGCGCTGGCCCTGGCACTGGCCTTCGGCGTGTGGCTGGCGCGCCCGTTCAAGCGGCTCGAGCGCGCCATCGTCGGGCTGGGCGAAAACCGGCTGGACGAGCCGATCGACATCAGGGGCCCGGCCGACGTGCGGCGCGTGTCCGAGCAGCTCGAATGGCTGCGCCTGCGCCTGACCGAGCTGGACGCCGACAAGGCGCGCTTCCTGCGGCATGTCTCGCACGAGCTCAAGACGCCGTTGGCCGCGCTGCGCGAGGGCGTTTCGCTGCTCGAAGACGGCGTGACCGGCGCACTCAACCCGGCGCAGCGCGAGGTGACCACCATCCTGCAGCAAAGCACGGTCTCGCTGCAGGCGCAGATCGAGGCGCTGCTGCGGTTCAACGCCGCCGCCTTCGAGGCGCGCCAGCTCAAGCGCGAGCGGGTCGACCTGCTGGCGCTGATCGAGGAGCAGGTGCATGCGCAGCGGCTGCAATGGCAGGCGCAGGGGCTGTCGGTCAACATCGACGGCGAGGACGTGCGCCTGTCGGCCGATCCGGTCAAGCTCGGCACGGCCATCGCAAACCTGCTGTCCAACGCGATCCGGTTCTCCGAACGCGGCGGCACCATCCGCTTCGCGGTGTCGAGCGCGCCGGGCCTGGTGCGGCTGGACATCTCCGACGCCGGTCCGGGCATCGCCCAGGCCGATCGCGAGCGCGTCTTCGAGCCGTTCTTCCGCGGCGAGCGCCAGCCCGAATACGCCGTGAAGGGCTCGGGTATCGGTCTTTCCATCGTGCAGGAGTACATTGCAGCTCATGGCGGCCGCGTCGTGCTGCTGGACGACGGCCCCGGTGCGCACTTCCGCATCGAGCTGCCGCGCTCGGCCTGATGCGCGCCACCCCGCCTTCCCTCCTTCGATTCCTTCCCGTCTGAATTCATGACGTTCCTGTCCGTTCGCAGCATCGTGTCGTTCGTGGCGCTGTCCGCCGCGCTGATGCTGGCCGGTTGCAGCACGCCGCCCGAGGCGCCGCAGGCGCCCGACGCCTCGGCCCGTACGCCCGTGCCCGCGCCCCCGCCAACGCCGGTGGTGCCGGTCGAGGCCGAGCCGGCCGCGCCCGCCACCCAACCCGCCATCAACTTCATCGCCGCCACCTCCGGCCCGGTCGCCGCCGCGCTGGCCTATGCCGACAAGGTGCGCGCCATGCCGCCGGCCGAGCTGACGTCCGAGATCAACCGTCTGGGCGGACCGAGCGAGGTGCCGCTGGCGCAGGTGCAGCTGGCCCTGGCCCTGGCCCAGACCCGCAACCCGCCGGACCTCGCCCGTGCCCAGGGGCTGATGCAGCGGGTTTCCGGCAGCACCACGCCCGAAGGCCAGGCACTGGCGCCGCTGGCCCGCCTGCTGGCCGCACGCTACGGCGAGCAACGCCGCGTCGAGGACGAGCGCGACAAGCAGGCCCAGCAGGCGCGCGACAGCCAGCGACGGATCGACCAGCTCAGCGAGCGGCTTGAGGCACTGCGCGCCATCGAGCGCAGCTTCAGCCGGCCGGGCCATACGGCGCCGGTGCCGGCCCTGCCGGCGAACGGCGGAGCCAAGCCATGACCACCCCCGACGACGCCCTGCCCGCTGTCCAGCACGGCGCGCGCCTGCTGGTGGTCGACGACGACCCCGACATGCTGCGCCTGCTGTCGCTGCGCCTGACCGGCGCCGGCTACCAGGTCACGGCCGTCAGCTCGGCCGAATCGGCGCTCAACCAGCTGGAGGTGGAGCATCCGCAGCTGGTGCTCAGCGACGTCCGCCTGCCCGGCCGGGACGGCCTGCAGCTGTTCGACGAGATCCGCAAGAACCACCCGACGCTGCCGGTGATCCTCCTGACCGCGCACGGCACCATCCCGGACGCGGTGGAGGCCACGTCGCGCGGCGTCTTCACCTACCTGACCAAGCCGTACGACGCGCGCGAGCTGCTCGAGAAGATCGCCCAGGCGCTCGCCTTGGGCGCGCCGGCCTCGGCGCCGGCGAAGGGGACCGACGAGCGCTGGCGCACCGAGATCGTCAGCCGCAGCAACCGCATGGCCGAAATGCTGGCCGAGGCGCGCATGGTGGCCAAGTCCGACGCCAGCGTGCTGCTGCGCGGCGACAGCGGCACCGGCAAGGAACTGCTGGCACGGGCCATCCACCGCGCCAGCGCGCGGGCCGCCAAGCCATTCGTCGCCGTCAACTGCGGCGCCATTCCCGAGGCGCTGCTCGAATCCGAGCTGTTCGGCCACATGAAGGGCGCGTTCACCGACGCGGTGGCCAACCACAAGGGCCTGTTCCAGCAGGCCGACGGCGGCACCCTGCTGCTCGACGAGATCGGCGACATGCCGCCGGCGCTGCAGGTCAAGCTGCTGCGGGTGCTGCAGGAGCATGCGGTGCGCCCTGTGGGCGGCAGCCAGTCGATCCAGGTCGACGTGCGGATCATCTCCGCGACCCACCGCGACCTCGACGCCGCCATGGAGGCCGGGCAGTTCCGCGAGGACCTGTATTACCGTCTCAACGTCGTGACGCTGCACCTGCCGCCGCTGTCCGACCGGCGCGAGGACATCCCGTTACTGGCCAACCACTTCCTGCAGCGCCTGGCCGGCAAGTACGGCAAGCGCCTGTCGGGCTTCGCTCCGGAGGCGCTCAAGGCCCTGGCGACCGCGCCCTGGCCGGGCAATGTGCGACAACTGTTCAACGTGGTCGAGCAGGTGTGCGCCCTGTCCACCTCGCCGTTGATTCCGCTGGCGCTGGTGCAGCGCGCGCTGCGCGTGCCGACGGTCGAGGTGCAGACCTATGCCCAGGCCAAGCAGCGCTTCGAGCGCGACTACCTCGTGGGCCTGCTCAAGCTGACCGACGGCAACGTGGCAGACGCGGCTCGCCTGGCGGACCGCAATCGCACCGAGTTCTACCGCCTGCTGCAGAAGCACGAACTCACGCCGGGCACGTTTAAATCCGATGGCCCGGCGGCCTTCGGCGACCCCGTCGCCGATGAGCGACAGGGCTAAGTTGTTGATTTAAAAGGAAATCGATCCTATTGCCCGCCACCTTGTCGTGGCTCGGCGACAAAAATCGAGGGTTCGGCGGGAAAAGCGGGCTTCCGGCCCCGTTCCCGACCCCCAAAATGGCACCAAGCCATTGATTTGAAAGTACTTTTTTGCGCTGGCATGGGGATTGCCCTATACCAGCCATGACGACCACTTTCAGTCCCTCCGCCACCCTGCTGCGCTCGCCGCTGCAGGGCCTGCGCCACAAGCATGTTTCGCCCTCGCGCCTGCGCCCCGCGGCGCCGACGGGCCATGGCGCGCCGGCCGACCATGGGATGGCGGCTGACAGCGTGTTCAAGCGATTTCCTGCGATCGGCGACACGCCGGTACGCGACAAACAAGCCTTCTAAGGGGCCCCGACACATCATGAAGCCAAACGACTTTTCCCAGCTTCGTGTGCTGGGCGAACAAGACATTGCCGTGTCCACTCGCCCCGTGCTGCGTGAGGAACGCCACCCCAATTCCGTCACGGCCCCGCCCGTCCATCGCGGCTCGATGGCGCCGCAACCCTGGCGCGGTTTCTGGAACAGCATCGGCGCCGGTCTGCTGGCGCGCCTGGGCATGACCAGCCGCCGCGCCGACGCCGGCGTACCGGCCGGCCCCCAGCAGCCGTGGCAGCGCGCCGCGCGCCAGCGCCGCATGACCTTCATGCTGCTGACGCTGCTGAGCACCGGCTTGGCCGCATGGCTGTTCGCCGGCATCCAGCCGGAGTACGACAGCGCCTGGCTCGAATACGGCCAGATCGGTCTGTACGCCGTGCTGTCCGGCTGGGTGGTGTCGGGCTTCGTCACCGCGCTGATGGGCTTCTATGTGTCCGTGCGTGGCGACAAGCACGCCCTGTCTGCCAGACAGGTGGCCCACCATCCGATGAACCGCGACGCCCGCACCGCGATCATCATGCCGATCTGCAACGAGGACGTGGCCACGGTGTTCGCCGGCCTGCGCGCCACGTGCGAATCCGTGGCCGGCACCGGCCATGCCGCGCAGTTCGACGTGTTCGTGCTGTCGGACACCAACAAGCCCGAAGTGGCCGCCGCCGAGCGTGCCGCCTGGGAAGGGCTGCGTGCCGCCCTGGCCGAGAACGGCCAGCAGCCGCAGGTCGAGGTCTACTACCGCCTGCGCACCCGCCGCACGCACCGCAAGGCCGGCAACGTCGCCGACTTCTGCCGCCGCTGGGGCAAGGACTACCGCTACATGGTGGTGCTGGACGCCGACAGCGTGATGAGCGGCGACTGCCTGACCTCCATGGTCAAGCTGATGGAAGCCAACCCGACCGCCGGCATCATCCAGACCGCCACGCAGGCCATCGGCCACGTGACCCTGCACGCGCGTGCGCAGCAGTTCGCCTCGCGCGTCACCGGCCGCCTGTTCACGCTGGGCATGCAGTTCTGGCAGCTGGGCGAGTCCCACTACTGGGGCCACAACGCCATCATCCGCGTCGAGCCGTTCATGAAGCACTGCGCCCTCGCGCCCATCAAGGGCACGGGCGGCATGTCCGGCGGCATCATGTCGCACGACTTCGTCGAGGCTGCGCTGATGCGCCGCGCCGGCTACCACGTGTGGCTGGTGGCCGACCTGGTCGGCAGCTACGAACAGCAACCGCCGGACCTACTGGCCGAGCTGCAACGCGACCGCCGCTGGTGCCAGGGCAATCTGCAGAACGCCCGCCTGATGGCCGAGCCGGGCATCCACCCGGTGCACCGCGCCATGTTCGTCACCGGCACCATGGCCTATGTCTCGGCCCCGCTGTGGCTGGCTTTCATGACCCTGGGCACCGCCCTGTGGCTGTCGGGCTCGAGCCTGTTCTCGCTGTGGAACGACGTCCTGCCAATGGAACTGGTCGGCCTGTGGCTGTGGACGCTGTGCCTGCTGTTCCTGCCCCGCGTGCTGGGCGTGGCGGCCGTGCTGATGCGCGGCGAGCAGCGCCACTACGGCGGCGTCGGCGGCCTGCTCAAGAGCTCGGCCATGGAAAGCGTCCTGGCGATCGTGCAGGCGCCCGTGCGGATGCTGGCGCACTCGGTGTTCGTGCTGGTGGCCGTGACCGGCATCAAGCTGGAATGGAAGTCGCCCCCGCGGGAAGCCGCTGCTGTCGGCTGGCGCGATGCCACCGCCGCGCTGGCCCCGATGAGCAGCGCTGTCGCGCTGGCCGCCATCGGCGTGGCGCTGGTCGACTCGGCTGCGCTGATCTGGCTGATGCCCGTCGCGCTGCCCCTGCTGATGGCGATCCCGCTGACGGTGCTGAGCAGCCAGATCGAACTGGGCACCACCCTGCGCGAGAACGGCTTCCTGCTGATTCCCGAGGAAGCGCGTTCCCCGGCGGTGCTGCGCCGCGCCTGGCGCCACGCGCTGCGGCTGTCGCGCCCGGCGGCACTGACCGCCGCCTGAGCCGCCCGACCGGCCCCTTCATGAAAAAAGCCGTCCGCAATCGCGGACGGCTTTTCTTTTGGTGACTGCCCCGGCGGCCGCAGCCAACAGGAGCCGCGCAGACGCTCAGGCTGCCAGCAGCGTCCTCACGTCGGCCACGATGTCGGGCACCGGGCTGCCGTAGCGCACGTACAGGCGCAGGCGGCCTTGTGGGTCGTACACGTATTGCGCCGCCGAATGGTCCATCGAGTAGCTGGTGGGCGTCTTGCCGTCCACCTTCTTGTAGTAGACCTTGAAGTCCTTCGCCACGGCGACCAGCTGCTCCGGCGTGGGAATCAAGGCCACGAAGGTGGGATCGAAGGCCGCCATGTAGGCCTTCATGACCTCGGGCGTGTCGCGTTCGGGATCGACGGTGAGGAAGACCACCTGCAGCTTGTCGCCGTCCGCGCCCAGTTCCTTCTTGACCCGCGCCATCTCGACCATGGTCGTGGGGCACACGTCGGGGCATTGCGCGTAGCCGAAGAACAGCACGACCACCTTGCCCTTGAAGTCGGACAGCTGGCGCTGCCTGCCGTCGGCGTCCTTGAGCGAGAAATCGCGCGCGTACTCGGCGCCGGTGATGTCCACCGCGTGGAAGCTTTTCTTGTCGCCGCCGTCCGTGCAGGCGGCCAGCGCGCCCAGGGCCGGCACGGCCGCGGCGGCCGCGAGCACCTTGAGCAGGGCACGCTTTTCGAGGGATGTGACAGCAGAAGGCATCTTGTCGTTCGATCGTCAGTACACGAGGTAGTGGTCCACCAGCAGCGCAGCGAACAGCACGCTCAGGTGGATCAGCGAGAAGCGGAAGGTCTTGCGCGCCAGCGCATCGGAATAGTTCCGCCACAGCGCAAACGCGTAGCCCGAGAAGCCCAGGCTCACGGCCACCGCCACCGCCAGGTAGAGCCAGCCACTCATGCCGTAGATGAACGGCATGAGGCAGGCGGCGAACAGGATGAAGGTGTAGAGCAGAACCTGCAGCCGGGTGAACTCGTTGCCGTGCGTGACCGGCAGCATCGGCAGGCCGGCCTTGCGGTAGTCCTCCACGCGGTACAGCGCCAGCGCCCAGAAGTGCGGCGGCGTCCAGAGGAAGATGATGAGGAAGAGAATCAGCGCCTCGGGGCCGACGTCGCCGCGCATGGCCGCCCAGCCGAGCACCGGCGGCATGGCGCCGGAAGCGCCGCCGATCACGATGTTCTGTGGCGTCAGCGGCTTGAGCACGACCGTGTAGATGACGGCGTAGCCCACGAACGTGGCGAAGGTCAGCCACATGGTGAGCGGATTGACCGCGAACCACAGCAGCGCCGAGCCGGCCAGGCACAGCGCCATGGAGAACACGAGCGCCTGCCGGTCGCTCAGCTCCCCGCGCGCGGTGGGCCGCCAGGCGGTGCGCTTCATCTTGGCGTCGATGCGCTTCTCGACCAGGCAGTTGAAGGCGGCCGCGGCCGCGGCGACGAGCCAGATGCCGGCGCTCGCGAGCGCGGCGACGCGCACGTCGGCCCACCCGGGCACACCGGGCACGGCAAGCACCATGCCGATGAACGCGCAGAACACGATGAGCTGGACCACGCGCGGCTTGGTCAGCGCGTAGTACTGGCGCAGCAGGTCGGCGTGCGGCCGGGAGTGCGCGGACAGGGGCGTGCTCATCTGGCTGCCTCCGCACCGCGTACGGATGGCGTGGCCCGCCCGGCAGCGCCGGGCTGCGTGGCCCGGTCGGCGGCCCGGGCGCGCCGGCTTTCGCACAGCGTCCAGGTCAGCACCACGGCGAGCGCGGCTGCGCCGCCGGTGTGCAGCAGCGCGGCCACCAGCGGCCAGCCGAGCAGCACGTTGCCCAGGCCGGTGGCCAGTTGCAGCAGCGCCAGCGCGGCCAGCCAGCGGGCCTGGGCGCGCAGCCCGGGTGCGTCGCGATGCAGCCGCCAGGCCAGCCAGCCGATCAACGCGAACACCACGTAGGCCGTCAGCCGGTGCACATAGTGGATGGCGGTGAGCGCGGCGAACTCGATGGGCACGCCGCTGGCGTCGGTGCCGAGTTCTCGCCAGATCTGGAAGCCCTGGGCGAAGTTCATGGGCGGCCACCAGCTGTCCTGGCAGACCGGGAACTGGGTGCAGGCCAGCACCGCGTAGTTGGTGCTGACCCAGCCGCCGAGTGCGATCTGCAGCAGCAGTGCCCCGGCGGTCCACCAAAGGAGGCCGCGCAAGCCGCCCGACAGCGGCAGCGGCACCCGCAGCTCGGCCGCCTGGCTGTAGCGGACGGCCTGGATGCACAACAGGGCCAGCAGCACCACCGCGCCCAGCAGGTGCAGGGTGACGATGGCCGGGTACAGACGCCAGGTGACCGTGAGTGCGCCGAAGGCGCCTTGCAGGCACACCCATACCAGCGTCGCAGCGGGCCACCAGGCGCTGAGAGAGCCCAGGCCGCGTTCGGCGGGTTGCGGCGCCGCCCGCTCGCGGCGCCGGGCCACCCAGGTGGCCACCGCCAGCACCAGGATCAGGAAGCCGACGGTGGTCGCCAGGTAGCGGTGGACCATCTCGACCCAGGCCTTGGAATGGGTGACCGGCCCCGTGGGCTGCGTGGCCTGCGCCATGGCGATCTCGTGGCGCGCGCCCAGCGGGCTGGCGTTGCCGTAGCAGCCGGGCCAGTCGGGGCAGCCCAGGCCGGAGTCGCTCAGCCGGGTGAAGGCGCCGAACAAAGTCAGGTCGAAGGTCAGGAACAGCGTCAGCACCGTCAGCGCCCGCAGCCTGCGGCCGGGCCCGGCGCCAGCATGGCGACGCCACAGGTACAGCAGCGGCCCCAGCGCGAGCAGCACGCCAACGCCTAACAGCCAGGCGACCGGCGCGAGGTCGTAGAGCGGCACGTCGTTCATCGCGTCGGCTCCTTCAACGTCCGGGCTCGTCCCAGGACGAGGAGGCGCGCAGCACGCGCTCGATGTCGCGCTTGGCACGGGCCGCGCCAGCGGCGTCCATGTTCGGCGGAAAGCGCATCATCCAGTTGCCCATCGGGTCGACCAGGTACATGTGCTCCGACAGCCCGTGGCCGACAGCCGGCTGCAGCCAGGCCGCCAGCTGCGCCTGCGGCACGCGCAGCACGGTGGCGCCTTGCAGGCCGGGGCGGAGCCGCTCGGGCAGCGGCTGCGCGTCGGAGATCAGCCAGACGCGGTCGAGCCGGTCCTTCTCGCGGCCCAGCGTCTCGCGCAGCTGGCGCTGCAGGTACAGCGCCTGTTCGCACCCGGCGTCGCAGGCCGCGCCGCCAACCACCACCAGCAGCCACTGGCCCTTCAGGGAAGCCAGCGCCACGCTGGTGCCGTCGGGGGCGACGGCGTCGACGGCCGGCAGGGGGCGCTGCGGGTCGATCAGTTCGCCATAGACGCTGCGGCCCTCGGGTCGCACGACGTAATAGGTGAAGTACGAGGCGAGCACGGGCGCGGCGCACACGAGCATCACCAGCAGCATCTTGGCCCGGCCCAGGCGGGTGCGGCGCCCCTGCTCGGCCACCGCCAGCGTCTGCTGCGGCGATGGCATCGAATGCACCGTCAGGCCGAGCGGCTCGTCAGTCATGGAACCTGGACGCGCGGCGGCGGCGGCGGAAGGGGACGATGATTTGGAACCAGACATACAGGATGGCGACCACCGCCGACAGGCTGAACCATTGGAATGCGTAGCCGTAGTGCCGCTCGACACCCAGTGCCGGCGCCGGCCAGTCGCGCTGCAGGCCTTCCGACGCGGCGCCGACCTGCTGCAGGCTCAGTTCGGTGCGCAGTGGCAGGCCGGTTTCGCCGCGGAAGGCGGCCAGGTCGAGATTCTGCCGGATGGCGGTGCGGCCCGGCGCGGCCGCCCGTGCCTCGGGTGCCAGGGGTTGCGCCGGCGTGGCCTTGTCCTGGGCCGCCTTTTGCTGCAGCGCCGGCGACGGCACCTGGGTCGTTGCCTCGCTCGTGGCCGGTGCCTCGGACGCGGCCTGCGGCTGCACCGGCAGCGAATGCAGACGCGGCGCCACCGGCGTGTCGGACAGCGTGCGCTGCGACTCCGGTTCGGTGGTGACGGTGGTCGTCGTCGTGGAGGCCTGAGGCGGCGGCACGCCATCGGCTGGGGGCGCAGCGGTGGCCGCAGGCGCCGAAGCCGCCGGCTCGCCCAGATCAAGCAGGTGCGCGGGCGGCGCGGCGATGACGGCGTCGATCTCGACGATGCCCGGCGGCGTCTGGACCGGCTGCAGCTTGGCGCGGTCCTCGAAATTGCGCTGGATCCAGCCGCGCTGGATCATCAGCGTCTGCTCGGTCCCCTCGAGGGCGAAGGGCGTGAGCACGTAGAACCCCGGCACGCCGTGCATCTGCCGGTTGTCCAGGTAGACGGTCTGCGCGCCCAGCCACAACCCGCGCAGGTGCACGCGCCGGTGCTCCGAGGCGAGCGGGTTGTCCGTCGCCAGGAACTCCTCCTGCGACAGCGGCGGCAACTTGCCCTGAGCTTCGATCTGTGCCTGCATCGCCTCTTTCTGGGAGGCGCGGGACAGTTGCCAGCGCCCCAGGGCGATGCCGGTGGCGATCAGGGCAAGGGCGACCAGGGCGATCAGCCAGCGCAGGGCGCGGCGGGGTGCGGAGGACGATGCGGGCGACAGCGCGGCATGCGTTCGCGTCGAGTGGCCAGGGCTCACAGGCAGATAATCCGTGTCATGAAATTCGTGATTGCCGTTGCCCTGCTGGGCATACTGGCCTGTCTGGCGGCCGCGCTGTTCTTCATGCTGAAGGGGGGACGCGACGGCCGCGGCAAATCGGGAGGGATGGCGCGCGCGCTCACCCTTCGGATTGCGTTGTCGGTGATTTTGTTCCTTTGCGTGCTGCTGGCCTGGAAATTCGGGCTCATCCAGCCAGGGGGCCTGCCGGTCGGCAAATAGGTCGGGGCGTTCTTCACGCCCCCAAGAAAAAAGCGCCTTGCGGCGCTTTCTTCCTGCCTGACGATCAAATTGTCGCATCAGTGGCGCAGTGCGCCGGACGCCCGGTGCAATTCCCCGTCAAGCAAAGAGAAACCCATCGTTGCGGCTCAGAGCCAGTAGACGAGGAAGTACAGACCGAGCCACACCACGTCGACGAAGTGCCAGTACCAGGCGGCGCCCTCGAAGCCGAAGTGGCGCTCCGCGGTGAAGTGTCCGGCACGCAGTCGCAGCGTGATGAAGAACAGCATCAGCATGCCGATGAACACGTGCAGGCCGTGGAACCCGGTCAGCATGAAGAAGGTCGAGCCGTAGGTCCCGGAGCTCAGCTTGAGGTTGAGCTCGGTGTAGAGGTGGTGGTACTCGTAGCCCTGCACGCACAGGAAGATGAAGCCCAGTGCCACCGTCAGCCACATGAAGCGGATCGTCTGGGCCCGGTGGCCTGCGCGCAGCGCATGGTGCGCCAGCGTGATGGTCACGCCCGAGCTCAGCAGCAGCGCCGTGTTGATGGTCGGCAGCCAGAACGGACCGACCGTCTGGAACGGCTCGACGATGTTGGCCGGCGAACCGGTGGCACCGGCCGCGAGCGTGGGCCACACCGCCTTGAAGTCCGGCCACAACAGGGCGTTGTCGAGGCTGCCGAGGGTGGGCAGCGCGTGCGTGCGGGCCCACCACAGCGCGGTGAAGAAGGCCCCGAAGAACATCACCTCCGAGAAGATGAACCAGCTCATGCTCCAGCGGTACGACAGGTCGACCTTGTGGCCGTACTGGCCGCTCTCGCTTTCGCGCGCGGCCGAGCGGAACCAGCGGAACAGCGTGCTGAGCCAGATCAGCATGCCCGCCAGCAGTGACCAGGCGCCCCAGGCGTGCCCGTTGATCCACTGGGCCGCGCCCAGGATCACGAAGAACAGGCCGATGGCGCTGAGCACCGGATAGGCCGAGGGGGCCGGCACATAGTAGTAGGGCGTGCTGCCGTGGGCGGTCGAACTCATGAATCGCTCCTGCTTTGTCGTTCTCTATTGCTCGTCTTGCGGTGGCCGCTCACGGCGCCACCACGAATTTCACCAAGGCCACCAGGCCCAGCACCAGCAGCACCACCGCGACCAGGCCGACGGCGACCACGTGCAGCGGCGTCAGGCGCCGGATGTCTTCCTCATAGGCGCTGTTCTTGCGCACGCCGAAGAAACCCCATGCCACGGCCTGCACGGTGCGCAGCAGCGACGGCTTGCGCGTCTCGCCGCCGGCGGGCGGCGCGGCATCCTGCTCGTGGCGCGGATCGCTCGCGGCCATCACGAACGCGGCTCCGCGGTGTTCGCGGCGACCGGGCCGGCCGGCGCCGCGGGAATGGGCGAACCCACCTCGAAGAAGGTGTACGACAGCGTGATCGTCTTGACGTCCTTGGATATCTTCGGATCGATCACGAACGCCACCGGCCAGTGCTTGCTCTCGCCCGGCTGCAGCGTGTACTGGTTGAAGCAGAAGCACTCGACCTTGTTGAAGTACGGTGCCGCCTGCTGTGGCGCGTAGCTGGGAATGGCCTGGGCCGCCATGCGGCGGTTCTGCGTGTTCTGGAACTCGTACATCACGGTGTTGAGCTCGCCCGGATGCACCTGCATCGAGCGCACTTCCGGATGGAACTCCCACAGCCCGCGCGCATTGGCGTCGAACTCGACCGTGATGGTGCGGCTGCGGTCGACCTGGGTGTTGTCGACCCGAACGTCCTTGCCGCCGGCGGCACCGCCGGGCACCTGCAACTCCGACACCGCCAGGATGTTGATGCCGGTGACTTCGCAGATCGCGCGGTACATGGGCACCAGCGCATAGCCGAAGGCGAACATGCCGGCCGTGACCACGGCCAGCTTGCCCACCATGCGCAGGTTGCCGCGTCGGATGCGCTCGGTCTTGGCCATGGCCTGTCGTGCGGTCTCAACCGCGCATGAAGATCATGCGCGCCAGGAAGCCGAAGAAGAACACCAGGGCGATCGAGGCCAGGATCAGGCCCAGACGGCGGTTGTTCTTCTTCTGCTCGGGCGTCATGGCGGCTTGGCTGCTCATTCGGTGCGGCGCGCTCAGCCGACCACGCGGGTAGCGGTGGCGTCGAGCTTGGGCGGCGTCTCGAAGGTATGGAACGGCGCCGGCGACGGCACTTCCCACTCGAGTCCCTCGGCGCCTTCCCACGGATTCTGCGGCGCCGGCTCGCCCTTGCCGCGCATGGTCGGCAGCACGATGAAGAAGAAGAAGTACACCTGCGCCAGGCCGAAGGCGAACGCGCCCACCGAAGCCACCGCGTTGAAGTCGGCGAACTGCATCGGGTAGTCGGCGTAGCGGCGCGGCATGCCCGCCAGCCCCAGGAAGTGCATCGGGAAGAAGGTGAGGTTGAAGGAGATCAGCGACCACCAGAAGTGGATCTTGCCGCGCATCTCGTCATACATCACGCCGGTCCACTTGGGCACCCAGTAATAGAAGCCCGCGAACATGGCGTACAGGGAGCCGGCCACCAGCACGTAGTGAAAGTGGGCCACCACGTAGTAGGTGTCCTGCAGCTGGATGTCGATCGGGGCCATGGCCAGGATCAGGCCGGTGAAGCCGCCCATCGTGAACACGAAGATGAAGCCCACCGCGAACAGCATCGGCGTCTCGAAGGTCATCGAGCCCTGCCACATGGTGGCGATCCAGTTGAAGATCTTCACCGCCGTGGGCACCGCGATCAGCATGGTCGCGTACATGAAGAACAGCTGGCCGGTCACCGGCATGCCGGTGGTGAACATGTGGTGCGCCCACACGATGAACGACAGGATGGCGATGGAGCTGGTGGCATACACCATCGACGCGTAGCCGAACAGCTTCTTGCGGGCGAAGGCCGGAACGATCTGGCTGACGATGCCGAAGGCCGGCAAGATCATGATGTAGACCTCGGGGTGGCCGAAGAACCAGAAGATGTGCTGGTACAT